>CZCA01000608.1_pt1 | contig 21316 bp, 14 predicted proteins | sample 591981 | NCBI WGS metagenome assembly CZCA01 (sample SAMEA3556810, study PRJEB10932) | anaerobic digester metagenome
CTGAGTGAGGGCCAGCACAGTTTCAATATCAGGGCCCGCAACGCTGCCGGTAATTCTTCCTATACCGCAACCATGTACCTCAATATCACCGCAGGCACCGTGGTCGGCACAGAGATGAACGAACAGGATTTTCCCTTTAATGTTTACTACGGGCACGGACGCTCCCTGGGACTCTACCGCTCCGATGAGACAGGGGGGTATGGTTATGTAAATTCTCTGGGCTGGGATGTAAAAACTGCCATGGACACCACAGTCCCATACAAGATCTATCTCATGAACACTACCGCCACATCGCTGTATAATTTTAGCTCGACCTGGGATGATTTTACTACTGCTGCCACTTTGGTCAAAGAGGGAGAATACATCTTCAGCCGCACAGGTTGGCATCATTTTGAATTTGATGTACCATTTCTTTACGACAGTGGCAATCTGTTAATAGGCGTGGAAACCAACTATGGAGGCTATGGAGCCGGATACTACAATCGTCCGAAATTCTTTTACTCTGCGTATCAAAACCTGCATCGATATTGGCTTGCTGATGGCGACACACCCGAAGGAAACGGACAAGTACACTCCTACAGGCCAAACCTGCTTATCAGAACCTCTCCCCCCGTTCCCCTTACGCCTGAATTTACATATCCTTCAACCAACAACACCCTGCTATCCAACGGAAACCTATTACGCTGGCAGTTGCCAGAAGGAAGTTTTCCTGCCACCGGTTACGACGTCTATCTTGATGGCTGGCTGGTAAGCCACAATCAGCCGGTTGCTTCATACCCTCTTTCGGGTTTGAGCCCCGGTACCCACAATTGCGTTGTGGTAGCCCGCAATGCTGCCGGCCCATCCGATCTATCGTCTACCAGATACTTTGATGTTATCGAAGGAACTATTATCGGCGCTGGGAATAACCAACATGTTGAGCCCTTCAATGCCTGGTATGGTTTTGGACGCTCTGTGTCTCTTTACACTTATGCTCAAGTAGGACTGAGTGACTTTATCACAGACATAGGCTGGAATGTGGCTCAGCCCGGCTCCGCACCCGTTCCTTACAAGATTTGGGCCAGAACTACGCCCCTCACATCTCTTGACAATATAAGCTGGACCTGGGAAGACTTCACCTCCGGAGCCACTATGGTCAAAGAGGGCACTTATACCTTCAACTCCACAGGTTGGCACATCTTCGAGCTGGATATTCCATTTTGGATCGGCACCAGCAATCTGCTCATAGGCGTGGAAACCAACTATGGCGATGATGGAGCCGGGGTCGGTAATTATCCCCGCTTCCATTACACTTCATTCACCCCTTACAGACATCTAAGGTGGCGAGCAGATCATGAGCCTCCCTCAGGTACTGGATCCCCGAACCAATATCTGTCAAACGTGTACTTAATATCCTCGCCCCGCATCTCAAATTACCCTTACTTTGAAGGATTTGAAACCGGACAGGCCGATAGAAACAGATTGCAGGGCTGGAGGCAAGTCCTGGATGGCGGCAAAGCCCGCCATTGGAAGACCAATTCCAGTTTGTCCAGCTACAACCGCACACCCCGCAATGGCTCCTTCAATGCCACACTGCAATGGAATGGCAACGCCTGGCTGATGAAGCCCTTCTGGTTTGAAGAAACAGGGGCCTATCAAATTGAGATCTGGGCCAGACAGGATGGCTCCAATCCGGACAATGCCAGCATAGGAATATATTTGGGAGATAACGCCACTGTTGCCGATATGATATACCCCGTCAAACCACAAACCGGCCTCACCAACGGCGATTACCAGCTCATTTTGGGCAATTTCTACATCAACGAACCCGGCACCTATTGGCTTGGCATCCATGGTATCATCAATTACGATCCATACTATATCAGCCTGGATGACATCGTGGTGCAGAAAAGCCAAGGCCTGGGATTTTCCGTGGGATATGACGACACATATAACGCACACAATGGATATCCGGCTGTCTACGGTGGCTTCTACAAAAACGCCCGCGAGCAATACATCCTGGTTCCCGGTGAGTTGCTGTCGGTCGCATCCCAAATGCTGCTCAGAAACATCTGCTTCATAGTCCAAAACCTCAATGGCTGTGGCCCCTTGAAAGACTTCACCATCAGTATGGGATCTACCGATGCCACCGAATTTGAGAATAATACCTTCTTTGAAGACCTCACAGAAGTGTTTCACGCTGAAAGCTATCAGCCCAGAGCCGGTGAAAACTACCATGAGCTCACCACACCCTTCTACTGGGACGGCGTATCCAGCCTCGTGATGCAGGTGAGCTTCGGTATGAATACAGGATATACTGCAAACACCAGCACCTACTATTCCACTACGCCGGTAAACCGAACCCTGTTTTTCCGTAGTGATTACACAGAATGGGACACGGTCAGCCAAGGAACACTCAGCAACAAGCGTCCCAATATGTCGTTGCAATTCACCTCTCCCATGGTCGGCCCCGCAGCAGCACCCATCCTGACCTATCCCGCTGATAACGCTACAGAGCTGCCTCAAGCCGGATTTGAGCTCAAATGGAGACCGGATATGAACTCGGGTGGCGCACCAACCTCCTACACCGTCTATCTGGCTACAAACCCTGCCGAAATCTACTCCCAACACAGCTGGACAACCACCGCCACCTCCCTCGATCCCACCCTCCAGGATGGCGTGAATTTCGTCCTTGGTCAGCAGTACTATTGGACCGTGAAAGCCGTCAACAGCTATGGAGAAGCCGTGGCAGCCACTCATTCCTTTACCATCCAAGCCACACTTCCCCATATCACCTGCCCCTGGACCGAGAACTTTGATTCCGTTGGTTCTGGCGAAATGCCGGCCGGATGGACTGTCATTGCCTCACATAGCGGCACTGATTACAGAGGCTGGGTTACCAGTACGGGTTACGATGCCACCTCACAGCCCAATGTCGCACTGGTGAGATATCACCCCACATACCCCAAAGATGAGTGGATGATTACACCTCCCATCAGTATGGAAGCAGGCCACAGCTACAGAATAAACTTCAACCTGAAAGCGCCGGGCTGGGGCGAAACGCCGGAAGCCTTGGCAGTACACTGGGCCACAGAACCCACCGTGGCCGCAATGACCAGCAACGCAGCGCTGTATGACAACGACCAGCTCTTTTACAGCGACTGGACAGAAGAACGTTTGCTCTTCACCCCACCTGCCACAGGTCTCTACCACTTTGGCTGGCATGCCAAATCGGTGGCGGATGTGTTGAATTTGATGGTGGATGACATCAATATCTTCGAAGCCTTTGCCGCAGACCTTGAGGCCATCGAAATCAGCTCACCCAGATATACTCAAGTTGGCAGCACCATTAATTTCCAAGTGAAGGTGATGAATGTTGGCTCTCAACCCCAATCCAACTACACCATCTACATCAAAAGCCAAGTCTCGGGTATGGTGGTGGCACAACAATTGATCACGGATACCATAAACCCCATGGAAACCCTGGTACACACATTAAGCTGGACCTCCACCGGCTGTGGTTACTTGGAACCTTATGCCGAAGTGGTGCTTGCCGCTGATCAGGATACTTCCAACAACATCACCCCCCCAATATGTCTCAACATCTTCCCCGCCGATACTGCCTACCTTCCCATAGGCGCCACCGAGGATGTTCAGGCTATCACTTACTCCCCCTTCAATGCCGTTTACAAGGCTTCCGTGGCGGAAACAGTCTACCTGGCCAGCGAGATTCAAGCCACTGCCGGACGGATCTGGGGGCTTGTCTATTTCAACGATTTCAATGTAGACAGAAATCTCCCCGTGAAGATCTGGATGAAAAACACCGACGCTACAGACATGAACGGAGGATGGCCTGACCTGGATGACTATACGCTCGTATATGAGGGCAACATCGATTGCCCCGCCGGCACCAATGAAGTCTTTGTCCCCGTCACACCCTTCAACTACACCGGTGGAAACCTCAGCATCAGAACCCACAAGGCCTTTGAGAATACCTGGAATAATTACAACTATTGGCTTGCCACACCCGATACAAATTACCCCGATAGAACCAGATATTTCCACAGTGATACCCAAGATGCTGTGGTTCCCCACAACCCGGAACCCGGAACCGTGAGAAGCAACGTTCCCAACGTCATAGTCGTCATGGTAGAGCCCAACCTGGTCACCACAGTGCCCGCACCTCAGGTGGATTTCACCTTATCCGGCACAGACGCTGCCCTGACCTGGGAACTCATCCCCTATGCCCACAGCTACAAGGTCTATGCCAGCGAAAACCCATACTCCTTCGGCGCCGGGCCGGACGCCACCGTCTATACCAACAGCGCCACTCTGCCGGCAGGAGGCCTCAAAGGCTTCTACAAAGTCACTGCCAATACCTACCGTGACTACCCCGCCAGATACCGGGATATGTTGAGCAGTATCCTGCAGAATGGCTACACCGTGGCAGATGATGATTCTGACCGCAAAGTAGATAGGCGCGAGTTTATCAAAAAACCCTAAACCTCTAACTAACTGTCATAAAACAGCCCGCGGATTCATCTGAATCTGCGGGCTTATTCTTTGTACGGGCGCTCGCCTGAAGCGCCGTTCTTCTTGCGTCCGTCCGCATCTCCACCACTTGCGCAGCCGCTCTTATTTCTTTCCACGAATGAGGCGACTTCGTCGCAGTTGTGAGTTATGAGTTGTGAGTTGTGAGTGCTTCGCAAGTGATTGAGATACAGGCAGTTGTGGTGTGGAGACGAGTAGTTGTAGAGTGGGGTGGTCGGTTCAGCGACCGACCCTACTGCGGCGCTTTGGCAAGCTCCGGCTACCTGGCGGCTGCGCAAGTGATTGAGATACAGGCATTTGTGGTTTAGCTGTGAAGCATTATCCGTGTGCATCCGTGGAAAAACAAGCCAGCGGTAGCTGGCCCCATAATTCGTGTTAATTCGTGTAATTCGTGGACTTTTATCTTCTATCTGTGGACTCGCTTTCAACCACTTGCGCAGCCGCTCACAACTCACTACTCACTACTCACAACTGGCCGGCACGGCCACCGGCCCCGCCGGCAAAAAAGCCCCACCGTTCCCGGCAGGGCTTGTTTTTTCACAGCCGGTTGGCTTATCTCTTGAAGACGCCGCCCAGCTTACTGCTGACTTTCCTCAGCCAGCTACGGATGATTTGTATATACTTCATTAGAGGCTCTCCTTGCCCATGCGGGAGAAGATCAAGTCCAAGAGCATCAGAATCACCATCTCAAAGAAGGCCTGTTCATTCTCTTCGCTGATCAAGGGGATATCCACTACTTTGTTGATACGCGTGGCCAGTTCCTTGGCCAGGGTTCTCATTACTTCGCTATTCATTTCTTACCTCCCACTGTGGATTAATAGCTGTTGTTCAGGTTTTCATAGCCCGGTACGGCAGGCAGATGATTGTTGCTCACGCAGTTTGCAATGCTGTTGATGCCGGTACCAAGGGTAGCCATGTCTTCCACTTGCAGTAGGGTGAGATCCACCACGGGGTCTTCACCGGCTGCCCAGTGATGCATTGCCTTCACATACAGCGCATAGGCGTTGGGTGGCATCTCATTCGCTTTGCTCACGTAGGTTGCATAAAGACCGGCATAGATCTTGTAGTCTGCCTTGAATTCATCAGAAGCAGCTTTCCACACCTCTGCCAGGTTTTTGGCAGAACTGCCAAGCACATCATTCTGCTCTGTGCGTTTGGGAACCACATACTGACGGCCTATGCAAAGTCTGCCCTTGCGATAGCTGCCGTAGGTCATCTCATCAACTGTCCCGGAATAGGTCCGGATACCATACTTGAATCTTACTTTCATTTTTGTTACACTCCTGATATTGATTGTATTTTTGTGATAGGCCGCTCATCCAAAAGCTCATGCCCTCGCATCTGCTCACTTCCATTCAAATCGGCCGCATTTTGAAAATTGTCAGCAACGCTTATACAAAATCGCCTCCGGAAAAACAAGCCTTCATAATATACCCTGACGACCTCGCTCTCATAACCAAAAAACAAAATCTCCAAAACCCATAACCCCTTGCCACCACTCATGATACAAAAGCGGTCAAATATTGCCCCTTTTTGCCCGGAAGTAAAACACCCGCTTTGCTGTACGGGCGCTCGCCGTAGCGCCGTTCTTCTTGCGTCCGTCCCCATCTCCACCACTTGCGCCAGCCGCCAGGTAGCCGGAGCTTGCCAAAGCGCCGCAGTAGGGTCGGTCGCTGAACCGACCACCCCACTCCACAACTATTCGTCTCCCCACCGCAACTACCTGTATTTCCACCACTTGCGCAGCCGCTCTTTTTTCTTTCCACGAATGAACACGAATGAACACGAATGCTAATCAATAAAGTCCACGGATGAACACGGATTTACACGGATAATGCTTCATGGCTAAGCCATAATAGCCTATATATCAATCACTTGCGAAGCACTCACAACTCACAACTCACAACTCACAACTGGCCGGCACGGCCCACCGGTCTCGCTTTCTGATAGTCTTGGTATCAATCTCCACCACTTGCGCCAGCCGCCAGGTAGCCGGAGCTTGCCAAAGCGCCGCAGTAGGGTCGGTCGCTGAACCGACCACCCCACTCCACAACTATTCGCCTCTCCACCACAACTCCCTGTACCTCAATCACTTGTGAAGCACTCACAACTCACAACTCACAACTCACAACTGGCCGGCACGGCCCACCGGTCTCGCTTGTCCGAAGTCTTGGTATCAATCTCCACCACTTGCGCCAGCTGCCAGGTAGCCGGAGCTTGCCAAAGCGCCGCAGTAGGGTCGGTCGCTGAACCGACCACCCCACTCCACAACTATTCGCCTCCCCGCCGCAACCACCTGCATCTCAACCACTTGCGAAGCACTCACAACTCACAACTCACAACTCACAACTGCGGCGAAGCCGCCTGCCCGCAGCCACTAACAACTACAGCGAAGCTACATTTTCCCATTGACAAAATAAGCCCCACTATTAAAATGCCCCCAGGTTCTGCAGGCAAACAGTTAATTCACTAATACCAAACTGAATAACACGCTTCCCCGCAGTTCCAAATATAATATCAAAAGGAGACACGCAGAGTGTTTAACAAAAGTCTAAGAAAATTCGCCGCCCAATTGCAACACTATTCCGATCGCTTCCCACAACTCGCATCTGACAACTGCGACGAAACTGACTCGTCCTCGATCCACAACTCACCACTGTCTCAATTCCCCCAAGAAAATCATACGAATCTCCGAAACCTGCGCCAGCACTCACAACTCACTACTCACAACTCACTACTGCCCAATTGCGCCAGCAATTTGGCCTTAGACTCCTTCCTCCTAAACCACTTCCATCTGGAGGGCGCCCGCGCTCTGCGTTTCCTCATTCAGCACCCAAATGAAGATTTCACCGCCCAGGCCCTGGTCCAAATCCTTTCCGGCACCATCGGCTATGAAAAATACATCCCCTTCGACCATATGCAACAAACCCCGGAAGACCGCGATGTCTTGCAGGAAACACCCCTGATTATGACCGATGAAGCTACCCTGGATCAGGTGAGAAAACGCATGGAACAAATCGACCTCCAAAAGGCACAACTCAAAAACCGCCAGCCGGATTGTGCCGAACTGGATGCAGAACTCAAACAACTCAAGAAATACCTCCTGGAATGCAGCCGTGCCAATGGCCAATTGCGCAGCTTCAACAAGGTCAGCCGCCGCCCCTACCAGGCTCTTTGCCGCAATATCAACCGCCTGCGCAAAATCCTGAAGGAACAACATCCCGATCTGGACGACTATGTGGAGCAACACCTGCAAACCTCACCCTATTTCCGCTGGATAAGTACGGGCGGTCATTGACCGCCCCCTCAGCTACACAAATCCTCACTATAAATATCCGTATCTCAATCACTTGCGCCAGCGCTCACAACTCACTACTCACAACTCACAACTGGCCGACACGGCCCACCGGCCTCGCTTTCTGATAGCCTTGGTATCAACCCCCACCACTTGCGCCAGCACTCACAACTGGCAACTGACAACTGCGACGAAGCCGCCAGGTAGCCGGCGGTCGCTGAACCGCCGCATTGTACGGGCGCTTGCCCTTAACGGCACTCGCTTGAGTGCCGATGTAAACATCCGTTGATCCTGAGGACAACGGTAAAGGGTCGGTTCAGCTACCGACCCTAATGCGGCGCAGCCGGCCCCTACCCCAAAAAGCCAGCTCATCACGCGTCAGCCTTATCTTTTGAAGTATGCTTTAGAGCAGGTCCAGCAATTTAGATGTGCCAATAATCCGATCACGATGAGATATTGCTTGACCAAATTGACTACCATAATAAACTTGGAGCCATGATGATCGCCATTAAAGATACGAAGGATAATCAATGCTCTCTAACGACCAAAAAGGAGTTTAACGATATCCCTGCAACTGAGATTCAACAGAGCTGTTCGATCAACAATGGAATGCAATATGAGCAAGAATGTTTTGAATGTTTGTAATAAAAAACGCTATGGAGGTTACCATGAAACTGGTATCATTTGAAGTATCAGAATTTAAGTGTATTATGGACTCTGGCAAAGTCAGTATAACTGATATTGGTTGTTTAGTTGGGAAAAACGAATCAGGTAAGACTGCCTTATTACAGGCTCTTTATAGACTAAACCCGATAGATGAACAAGATGCTAAATTTAACGTTACTCAAGAGTATCCAAGATCTGAAGTAACTGATTATGAGAATAGAGTAAAAGACGGTGAACAAAATCCCGCAGAAGTTATCAAAGCATGCTTTTTATTAGATGAATCTGACTTTAAAAAAATGGGCATTCCGAGCTTTTTGTTTGATACAAAAGATGTTTTATTGTCCAGAGGTTATGATTCTGAGCTCCATCCTACTATTCATATAAACGAAAAACAGTTTATCGAATGGTCGTTAAGCAATGTCGAGTATTCAGAGGACGAGCAAAATGCAAACCTAATTAAAGAGATTAGAGAAAACCAGACAATAGAAGGACTGTCAGATATACAACTTGATGAATACAATGAAGTCCCCCAGTGTGCAAATTTAGTTACATGGATTAACAGTACTAAAGGTTCTGATCCGGAGCGGGTGATTTTCAAGGAGTACTTGCAACCTATTATACCCAAATTCCTATATTTCGATGAGTATTATCAGATGTCTGGAACTGTTAATATTGATAAGTTAAAGGAACGTGTAAGTTCTGGACGTGTCAGAGATAGTGACAAACCGATGTTGGGATTGATTGAGCTGGCTGGTCTCAGCCTAGACTCTTTTGACCAAATCAAAGATACGAGAGATTTGCTTAACAAGCTCGAAGGCGCATCAAACAAGATCCAAAGATCATTTATGAAGTATTGGTCTCAGAGTCATAATATTAATATGGTGATAGACATGCGAAAGGGGATGCCAGAAGATAAAGAGGAGTTTAAGTCAGGGTATAATATATGGACACAAATTAGAAATAATGTGCACCAAGTAACGACAGAAATTGATGAAAGATCCAGGGGGTTCATTTGGTTCTTTTCATTCATGGCTTGGTTTTCGCTACAGCAAAAAAAACATAGTGGTGATATAATACTCCTCTTAGATGAACCAGGATTAACCCTACATGCAAAGGCACAAAATGATCTCCTAAGGTATATTGATGAAGAACTGTCTCCACATCATCAAGTTATTTATACAACACACTCTCCATTCATGATTGATATGAAGCATACCGAGAGAATCTATATAGTTGAAGATAAGGGACTGGTTGAAGGTGATATAATTGGAACAAAAGTGACTAGTGATGTGCTACAAACTGGCTCTGACAGCCTTTTCCCACTTCAAAGTGCTTTAGGTTATGAGATAACACAATCATTGTTTGTGGGGCCGTATTGTCTTATTGTGGAAGGGCCTTCTGACCTAATATACCTAACCGCCATGTCATCTGTTTTAGAAAAATTAGGAAGAACATACTTAGACCAAAGATGGACAATTACCCCTGTTGGAGGAATTGACAAAGTCCCTGCGTTTGTTTCCCTTTTTAGTTCTCAAAAAACGATGACACTTGCTGTCTTACTTGACTTTCAATCTAAGGATGCCCAACTGATTGAGAACCTGTATAAAAGGAAACTACTCAACAAGTCAAGTATCAAAACATTTGCTGAATTCTTAGACCAAGATGAAGCTGATATTGAAGACCTCTTTGATCCAGCCTTCTACATTAAACTGGTCAATTCAGAATATAGCAAGGAACTCAGTAAGAAAATAACCGCTTCACAACTAACATCAAATATCCCAAGAATAACGGTTCAGTTGAGTCGATACTTTCAAGAAAAGCCGCTCAAAAAGGGAATTCAATATAACCACTATAGACCAGCACGTTACTTTAATGAAAATATTCATGAACTGGAAGGAGATATTGAGGAGGACACCCTATCACATTTCGAGGATATTTTTAAGTGGTTAAACTCTTTGTTGTGTTGAGCAGTTTAACTTGTAGCTTGCTAATATGTAAGGGAGGGAAAATGCCACAAGAGAACGAAAACTCCCACTTTTGTGACCATGTAATACCCGTGTGTTGCTTGGGATCTGACGGAGGTCACGGAAAACCAAAGCTGATTGGCTCTGCTGCCGTGCTTAAATACCATAACCAATACTATGTCGTTACTGCTGGCCATGTTCTTAGCGAAGTAAATATTAATGATATACGCATTGGTGAAATAAATGAAAACCTGCTGGATTATCAGATCTCCTATTTTCAAAACGATGATGTAGTCGATATAGGCGTGATTAAGATAACAGAAGCAATATCAAAACGGATTATTCAAGGCCCCAAAAAGATTATCGATCTAGATAACAAATCAAACTATTTGAGTAGATTCAGATTAACAAAGGGGTGGGTGGCTACAGCAGGCTACCCGGCGTCAAGAGCAAAAACATGGGCAGGTCCAAACATAATGAAGTTACAAAGCAAAACGATAAAAGGAACAATACGAGAAGAAATTAAAGATAGTACGGACACCACATTTTCGTTTCATTACAATAGGAAAAAATCACGTAAAGAAGGGATCAAACAAGTAGTTATGGGACCAAAACCTGCGGGCATGAGTGGATCTCCAGTTTGGCTTGACGAATCTCAATATCCGGAATTGATGGAATTTGCGGGTGTTGTTATTGAATACTGTCCCAGAAATAAATACATAGTTGCAACTCGTGCGGAAGTTGTGTTGCAGTGCATTCAAGAGATAGAAAGACATCTACAAGCAACACAAAAAGGTTGAGCAAATACCTATCATTATGCCCGATGAAGGCCCCCTGGATCAGTTGATAAAACGCATTGAACACCCACCACTACTTCTGCTAGTCAAGCAAAGCCATGGATCCTAAAAACGCTAAATTATCGAGCAACCTAATTTACAGCAAAGCTGGCTCCAATTCTTTAGTTATCAAGCTAAATAATGCTCCAAACTAACATTGAGAGACCTTGAGCTCATCGACGACAGTGCCAAAATACTGATATTAGAACGCTTATCATTGGGGAAATAGTGGGACGCCATCTCTTCTGAAATGAAGCAGCACATCTCAGCTGTGGACAATCTGGTCTTGTAGCGATTTTATGGTCGGTATTACAACGAGCTGCCCAAAGCATATGCCAACCATCAAGCGATGCTTAGAGCTGGAGGGTAATCTACTTAAAGCTACTTCCTTAACAAAACCTCTGCCCTAAATAGGACAAACTAATTCAACCACTTCTTCAAGACAGCTTCTTTTTTGGTTGGGGATTCCACAATTTCTCTTTGCAGTATTTGTATTTTCGTTTCGATCTCTTGAATTTGGGAAACGAACCTCTCCTGTTCAGGAAGTGGTGGAGCTGAAATCCTTATCCCCTGAATTCTTTCAATAGAAGCCCTATTTGTTCTTGAGAAACCAACCCCCCTTCCTTCTTTTTCTAAGGCAAATGCTAAATACCTCTCATTTATCAAGTTGCCCTTCACTCTTAAAACGCCACAATGATCTGTTGGATAAAATGGGTAATCTTTTGGAATATAATTCACCATCCAATCTCCGTCAATTCCCCATAGAACGGAAGGCTTGCTAAAATCTTCAATTAAAAGCTCGTCTATAACCCCAAAAGGCACAAAAACATTTGCACTAATAACGGGTATTTTCCCATCAGGGACTAATTCTTCTTTCAACACACGTTTCCCGATGGAAATCTCAAATTTACTGTCGTCGCTCAACCTGAAAGTTGAAGTTGATTTTGATAAGGTTTCCTCAAATAGTTCAGTCATTTTATAGATAAGAACATCTATTCTCTCCCTTGCCTCTTCTTCATTCTTCTCTAAAATGTCAATTTCAGAGACAATGCTCTGCTGGACAGATAGAGGCGGGACCGGCACCCTTATATCCAACAAATTGGCCCTATTCAATCCTCCCTGTGCCTGCCCTGTAATGCTAGACTTGAGTAGCTCTTGTCCAGACTTGGATAACAAAAGATTGAACAAATAGCGTTGATTTGCTTTTTCATTGGCTCGCAGAATAAAAACATGTTCATTAACCATTGAACGATCATAACCCAAGTCACTCATCCTAAAAAGTGCGACCTTTCCCGTCAAAGCACCGTCCTTGCAGATCATGATGTCTGATTCTTTTAAAACACCCTGCTTGGATGAATCATAAAAAACCAAAGGAACGTACTTTATATTTTCTTTGGTGACATAAATCTTGCCATTAAGCCCGATATGTTCACCCCCTAGACTTGGCACGCCATCCAAATACTCTCCAACTCCACCTTTCGGCCTATTTCCGCTTTCTAAGGTATCTAATATTGAAGATAATTTTACATGATCCCACTTGCTTTCAAACCGCGTTTTTGCGGCAAGAGATATGGTTTTTTCAAACGTAACCCTATCAAAGCTGATCATATCCACAAGTTTTTGATAGCTCACGTTTTGTCGCAAATGTTCTGGAATATCTAAGTAAAATTCTCCTTGAAAGGCTTTATAATTATAATAACTTGCCTTATTAGGATTATCCAATCCATCAGCATCAAACAGTAGCGTGCACTCGTCAATGCTTTTTCCTCTTTTTATAGGGTGAATACCCTCGCTTCCCCGACGAAAACTAAATTCATAACCCAAAAAACGTTTTTCTTCTTCTTTATTTGGGCCAGTTTTTACGACAGCTACTGTTTGAGGATAAGCCAAAATAAAGTAAAATAGCTTTTCTTGCTCCAATTCCAATATCGCTCCCCATTTCTCCGCATCGTCTTTAGCCCTTATTTTGCCCTGATATTCTCTGTACATCTCATGCTCTATCACTGCTTTATTGGGTTTTTTACTGAGCAAAGTTACATAATCATCATAACTCAGGTTCTCCCAAACATGTGCCACATATTTATGCGCAGGTTTTTCGATTCTATTGATGGTATTGTCATTAGGAAAGTTTACGAAGAATCTTTTTACTCCCTCACGGATGTTGATAGCGTCAGCATTGTTTCTTCTTCTTAAGAATAAAACGACAGTGTTTATTCCTGTAGCCATAAAAGTGCTGGATCCCAGTTCAGTAACACCTATAATATCAAAGTGTTTTAAAATAATTTCACGAGTTTGTGTATAAATGCCTGCATTATTCAAAATACTGCTTGGTAAGATAATGCCAGCAACACCATCATCTTTAAGTAGTTGCTTTGCTCGCTCCACAAACAGGCATTCTATCTCTGAACTTTGATCTGTTAGGCGACTGTAGAGATCAAAAGCTTGCAGAGCCTTTTCTTCTTCCATCATCATACCTTTGAATGCTGAAACCGAATAAGGTGGGTTTGAAATAACTGCATCAAATTGTTTGTTATCTTGCGCATAAGTGCTGTCCGTCACTTTCAGTAAGCCCTTGAAATCTTCTGATGTGGCAAAATCTCCTAGTCCATCACCGTGTATAACCTTAGCTAAACCATCACCATGCAAATAACAGCTAACTTTTGCAGTTTTAACCAAGCGATAGTCTTTCTCAATGGCATACATATAATCTTTCACCCAATCAAACTGATCCTCTTGCCATTTTCTGAGAGTTCTTTGTGTAGAAGGTGTTGGGAAATCATCTTCATCTAAATCGTTTATATACTCTTGCACAACCTCCATTGCCTCGGTGATAAAATGCCCACTCCCAGCCGCATAATCAATGATTTTAGGGAGCAAGTCATTTGAAATCCCTTTCTTCATCTTGCCCAAGGTTATTTCTTTAATGGGTAAACTCTTAATTATATAACGAGCTATTGGAACGGGTGTAAAAAACTGTCCGGACTCTTGTTTTAGCCCCGTAGTCAACAGTAATTCAAAGAAGTCACCCAGAAACTGCTGACGGTTGTTATAGCGGATCTGATAAACCTGCAAAAGCTCTACAACTTCTTTCAGCACTTTAGCGTTGTCTATAAAAGACTCATCATCATACACTTCCTTTATGGCAAATTCGTTGTTCTTTTTTAGCCGCATATCGGTTAGGATCTCTTTAAATCTCTTCTTATCATCATCTCTAACCTGTTGAAACTGCCTGTCAAACTCTGCGTCAGTGATATCTGTAACTCTTTTTCCTAACAACTCTAACATCCCCCTATAATACAAGTCTGTCAGTCGTTTTTGAAAAGAAATATGGTCGTCTTCCCCCTCTAACCATTGAAAGTGAAGCTGCTCATTCTTACTCCTGTCTTCATCAATAATTTTGCATAGAAATAGATTAAATATCTTGTTGAAAGCGTTAGGCTTATCCGATACAACATTGTAGCGCAGAATCTCAAGAAAGCGATTGAATATAAAACTACTATCTTCTTGCTTTAGTACCTTTAAGTCATTTCTTGTTAAAGCCTTGCTTTGAAATTCATATGGTTCGACCCAATCATCAAAAACACCGTTTGATTTGGGAAGTTTATTCCAGCGCTCAAAGAAATCCTTTACATTGCCTGCCTGTCTATAATGTTCTTCAATCTTTATGATCGTATTTTGGAATTCAACGATTTTGCCATCCAATTTTGATGTATAAAGCATTAGCACATCTGCATTTTTGTCTTGCTGGAAATATGTAAAGAGCTGTCCACCATTACGTTCAATGTTTTTTAATTCCTTTTTATATTCCGTCCCCCAAGTTTTGCACTCAATCATCAAATAGGCAGTGCCATCATCTCTTGAAACTAAAATGTCCAACCTACCACTTGTCCCATGCCCTGTCCTCCAAGTTTTCTCAAGTGTTATATTTTTGGGTTGATACCCCTTTTCCAAAAGCCTGTTAACACACTCCAAAACCACCCAGTTTTCAGCTTGCATAAAGTTTTGAGTCGCCTTGTTGTCATCCTTTATCTCATCCCCATAGTGAATTTCCCGTTTTGAGCAGTCAATTTCAATGGCATACCCATCCGCAATTGAATACTTTTTCTGATAGACTCCTGAAGTATACTCTTTGGGTAAGAACCCTAATACTTTTATAAGTTTTGTTATATTTGTCATCTTTGCTTATCTCCTATGCAAATCAAAAAATCAATTAAGTGATTCTTGCCAAGCTTGGAACTATTACAGTGCAATGTATTGGCAATCATGATCTCACTCGCAAGCTTGGGCCAAGCTGTTAGTATGCGAACTTGTTTTAAATCTTCACCCGACAATGGGCCGAAGGCTCCATCGTCGCTTAGAGTTAATATACCAAATGACTCAATACTCACACTTTTCTCCATTCTAGTTTGTGTGCAGAATCCTATAAACATATAATCTTGTCAAGTGAAAAATGATAGTTTCTCTACTTTCCTTTGATCCTAACGGAAAGTGCGGAGTTTAGCCAGACCTGCTGATCAATTAGTCAGTCTAAGTCAAAGCTAAGCCATTGCTACTTTTTTTCATGTTCCACCAGCCACTTCTCTATCCTTTTCCTGACTCTGTCCCTTTGCCCCTTAGATAGTTTCCTACCTATACTATCTCTGGACTCTACGGACTCTTCATGACCGTTAGCGGAAGCTATCAAAAGCCAGAAGTATGCTTCTTCATAATTAAGAAGAACACCTAAACCTTCTGCATACATTAACCCCAAATGATACTGTGATTTCACATGTCCTCTTTCTGCGGCTTTACAAAGCCATTTTATCACATTGCTATAATCTCCGTCTACATCATAGCCATCAGTAAACATCACCCCAAGATGATGCTGTGCTATTTCATCTCCCCGAAGTGCTGCTTTTCGTAGCCATTTTGCTGCCTCATCATAATTTTTTTCTACACCTTCTCCTAAGTAATACATCAGGCCCAGATCGCGCTGAGCTTCAACATGTCCGTTAAGAGCGGCTTTCATATACCATTGTGCTGCTTCAGCATGATCCTGTTTTACACCATGGCCATTGGAGTAAATTACACCCATCATATACTGTGATTCTACATTACCTTGAATGGCAGCTTTACGGTACCAAATTGCCGCTTGTGAATAGCCACCATCCGCAGATTTGGTATGGTAATACAGGAGGCCTAAATGGTACTGTGCTGATTCATTGCCCTGCTCTGCAGCTTTGTTAAACCACTTTAGTGTCTCTTGAGGATCCTGCTCCACTCCACGGCCAAGAAAATATAAAAAGGCCAAATTATACTGTGCATCTGCGTTACCTTGAGTAGCAGCTTTATGATACCATTTGGCTGCCTCATGATAATCCTGCTTTACCACTTTACCAGCACTATATATGCCACCGATTTGATATTTTGCTTCAGCGTCTCCAGCTTCTGCTTTTTTTATTAACTCTTTGACTTCCCTAGGCAAGAATAGTTTCCTAAGTATGCTCATGGTTTACCTCCCAAACGGCCTTCCTCCAGTAGCCAAAACACTCTTTTTTTGTCAAGCCTGAGTTTGTTTTTTTTAAGAATTTCAAGAATTAACACCGGACATAAAATCTCTCCCTCGCTCATTACCTCTTAACTTCCAGCAAGTTATTGGCCCTTTCGTAAGCCCTATTCTTTTGTTCTTGGGACAAGTCTTTGGCAATTTCATCTCTTATCTCAGCGGCTTCTTTGCATCCATTTTCAGCAGATGCTACAAGCAACACGTATGCTGTTACCTTATTACAATCTATGCCCTTACCCTCTGAATATAGTATTCCCAAATGATACTGAGCTTCTGCTGATTTTTGAGCTGCCAAATCCCGTAACTTATCTCTTGCCTTTTTAAGTCCTTGACTCGCTGCTTTGTATAATAGATACACTGCTCTGGATATATCATGATTTACGCCAACGCCTTCTGCATACAGCAAGCCCAAATAACACTGAGATTCTGCTACTCCTTGTTCCGCATATATTTCTAACATATCTTTTGCATTTTGAAACCCCTGTCTCGCGGACTTGTAGAAGTATTCACAAGCTTTGCGAAGGTCGGGTTTCACACCAACAAAATTACTATACATAACTCCCAACATATACTGCGCTTTCATATGTCCTTGCTTAGCAGCCTGATAAAGCCATCTTTTTGCCTCGTCAATATTGGGAGTCTCACCTATTTTATTGTGATAATAACTAGATCCCAATTGATATTGTGCTTCCGCATCGCCAGCTTCTGCCCTGTGCAAGAGACCATTTAAGTTTTCATATTTCATATAATTCTCCTAATTTATCTTTTTGCTACATTCTATTGTAGCATCAGTTTTCTTTTTCTAAGATTTTGGCTTAGCATCTTTTGCTGAAACCAAAGTAGTACTCGCCCGCCCGCTTCATTGCCAAATAGAAAGAGTTGGGCGTTTGCGCCGGGACGACTGCTTCGCCCAGTAAGTTGCTGCTGTGCCGTACTGAAAAGGCCGGACTCCGCATATGTTTCCATCATGTCATTGATGCGCTCATTATCCGGACTAATCTCCAAGATTTCATTTATCATCACGCTTCTCCTGTTTTTAAGTAATATATATTAATATAGCATCCTAAATTTTATTCCCGCGAATTATCACGAAGAACGAACGCCGGCTGTGCCAACTGGTACTGTCGCTCGCGGAAGCGACCTAACTAAGCAGGCGTAGCTTTTCAGCTTACAATTGCGGGCAAGACGCTAGCTTCGAGGATGTGCGTGTTTTGCGTATGGTTGGCTTCTTTTTGGAAGCAGGCACTGCCTGCTGGCGGCGCTAAGGGCAAGCGCCGGCTACCTCTTTGGCTGCCTCTCTGCCGGTCATTGAAGGCTCTTTAGCCACTCCTCTGCTTTTTTCTCAATCGCTTTTCTTTGTTTTCCGGAGAGCTTATCGGCCACTTCATCTTTGAGTGCTATAGGTTCCGTATAACCTTCCTCTATAGCCAAATATAGCCAATAGTATGCCTCTTCATCATTCTGTGGAACGCCCCAGCCTTTGGCATAGCATCTGCCCAAATTGCCAAAAGCTCCGATGTGTCCCTGAAGAGCGGATTGATGATACAGTTCTGCTGCCCGCTCGTAATCTTGCTTTACAGCTTCACCGACTAAATACATGCTGCCCAGGTTGCACTGCGCATTTGCATTTCCCATTTCTGCCGCTTTGCTGTTCATCTTCAATGCTTCAGCGGCATCTCTCGCCACGCCTACGCCCTGATTGTACATATAGCCCAATTGCGATATCGCTTCCACAACTCCCTGCTCTGCCGCCAATTTATACCATTTGAAAGATTCTGTATAATCTTGTTTGACACCCAAGCCAAGGAAATACATCATTCCCAATTCGTTCTGTGCATCTGCCAAACCCTGCAGAGCTGCTTTCCGGTGCCACTTTGCGGATTCCGCAAAATCCTGCCTCACACCCATACCATGAAAGTGGTATACGCCCAGATTAAACTGAGCAGCCGGGTACCCCTGTTCTGCTGCCTTGCGAAACCAACGCGCAGCTTTGGCATAATCCTGCTGAACACCTATACCATGATGGTATATATCCCCCAGACGGCACTGTGCCGGCAGATCTCCGGCTTCTGCCATTTGCAGCAATTCAGAGAGAGTGTAGCTAACGCCTTGCTCCATAGGGTATTCCATTTCCCGTTGGTCGGCAGAGCGAGCCTGAAGCCAACGGTCGGCTACCTCCTGCGCCCTGTCTCTTTGTATTTGGGACAGGTCTGTGTATACTTTGTTCTTTATATAATTGGCGTGTTGGTCTTCATTTGCAGCGGCGATAAGCAGCCAGCAGTAGGCCTGCTCAAAAGCCAAAAGTGTGTCAAAACCTTCTACGTCACTTGAACCCCTGCCATCCAGCTCTTTCTCATGTAATTGGAAAGCCGCTCTGCGGAACCAATCCGCTGCCAACACATCATTGCTCTCCACACCTTCACCATAATAATACATCAGCCCCAGATTCAACTGTGCATCTGAAAATCCTTCTTCTGCCGCCTCACGATAAAGCCTCAGTGCTTCACTGAAGTCCTTCTTTACGCCGATGCCGTGATTGTAAAGGAAGCCCAACTGCGTCATCGCCTCAACCAAGCCCTGGTCTGCAGCCAATTTATACCATTTGAAGGATTCCGCATGGTTTTGCTTTATACCTATGCCAAAAGCATTCATCAAACCCAACATGAATTGTGCTTTTGCCGATCCCTGTCCGGCAGCTTTATGCCACCATTTTGTAGCTTCAGCGTAGTCCTGAGCCACTTCCTTGCCATCAAAATACATTTTACCCAAGCTATACTGCGCTTCAACATCTCCAGCCTTTGCCATACGCAGATACTCATCGGTGGTGTGGCTATCGCCTTGCTCCATGGTGTATTCCATTTCCCGTTGGTCGGCAGAGCGGAATTCCAGCCAACGGTCGGCTACGGCTTGCGCCCTGTCTCTTTGTATTTGGGACAGGTCTGTGTATACCATATTCTTCGCATATTCAGCATATTGACTCACGTCTGGACCAGCTATCAGCAGCCAGCAGTAGCATTGTTCAAAATCCAAAAGTGTATCAAAGCCTTCCATATCGCTCGACGCCGCCTCGTACAGCGCCCCCTCATATCCCGAAAGAGCCATTTCACGAAACCACTTTGCCGCCATCTCAGCATCTTTTGCTACACCTTCACCATAATAATACATCAGCCCCAACACACTCTTTGAATTTGTGTCACCTGACTTTGCAGCTCTACGAAACCACTTTGCTGCCTGTCCATAGTCTTGGGCAATACCCGTACCATTATAATACATCCCGCCCACGTTAAATTGAGCCTTCGTATGCCCCTGAAGAGCTGCAAGGCGAAACCATCTAAGAGCTTGAGAATAATCCTTTTCCACACCATCACCCGTGTAATACATAGTACCCAGGTAATACTGTGCTTCTGCGTCTTCAAGCTCCGCTGCTCGCAATAATACTTTGAATCTGTGATCTTCTGCCATTAGTTACCTCTCTTTGAATTGTTATTTTGTTTGCCACGAACGGAGCAGGCTGCGCCGGTTTTGTTTCTTCCACGAATGCACACGAATTAACACGAATTATGGGGCCAGCTACCGCTGGCTTTTTTATCCACGGATGAACACGGATGTTCACGGATGAGGCGACTCCATTTGCACGTAGCGAACTAAAATTTGTTCGGATCAGTCTCTCCCGGGGTGCCTTTGATCAGGAACCACAGCGTGAAACCCACGAACAGTAAAATCGGTGCACACACTGCTAAAAATAGCAATATGCACACTAACATGGCCAACATCTCTAACATTATTCTCACCTCTCAAAGGATTAAATTTTACGTGGGTCAGTCTCGCCGGGGGTACTCTTGTATGGTCGCTTGCCATAGCGACCCAAATAGGTAGCCGACGTAGGCCGCACCGCCGCTGACTTAAAATTTGTTCGGATCAGTTTCTCCCGGGGTGCCCTTGATCAGGAACCACACGGTAAACCAGATTGGTACCCAAAGCGGTGCGAGCATAATAATGATCACCAACCATCCTAACATTGCTAACATTATTCTCACCTCTCAACGGACTAAATATCGTCAATAATAGTACCCGTCTTGCCCGGGCTGCCCTTAAAAAAAAAGAGCAATACCAGGCCAGTCCATACCAAGGGAATGGCGCAGACGATAATCATAAATAACATACCTAACATTGCTAACATCTTTTCTTACCTCTAACTACATGATAATCAAGATAGAAGAATAAGCAAATGAAAATGGATGAGGCGACTTCGTCGCTTTTAAAAAGTCCACGAATTACACGAATGTTCACGAATAATGGGGCCAGCTACCGCTGGCTTGTTTTTCCACGGATGAACACGGATTTACACGGATGGGGCGACTTCGTCGCAGTAGTGAGTAGTGAGTAGTGAGTTGTGAGTGCTGGCGCAAGTGGTTGAAATGCCGGCAGTTGTGGTGTAGTTTGAGGTGGTGGTGGAGTGGGGTGGCGAGCTGCGCAGGCA
>CZCA01003499.1_pt1 | contig 21252 bp, 12 predicted proteins | sample 591981 | NCBI WGS metagenome assembly CZCA01 (sample SAMEA3556810, study PRJEB10932) | anaerobic digester metagenome
ACGGTCTCGTGGGCTCGGAGATGTGTATAAGAGACAGTCTCTGCGGTGCCTGTGGTCTCGCGCACCGAGCCGCTGTTGTGCTCGGCCATCTCCGCGATGCGCTCGATATTGCGGGCAATCTCGTTGCTGGCCAGGCTCTGCTCGTTCAAGGCGGTGGAAATTTCGCGCACCGCGGTCAGTACCTCACCCGCGCCGCTGCTGATCTGCGCCATCGACTCGCCGGCGCGATTGCTCATCGCCACGCCCTCGCGCACCCGCTGCACCCCCTGCTGCATGGTGTCCACCGCGCGCCCGGTGCCGTGCTGGATCACCTGCACCATCTCGCCAATCTCGTGGGTCGCGAGCGACGTGCGTTCGGCCAGCTTGCGCACTTCGTCGGCCACCACCGCAAAGCCGCGTCCGCTCTCACCCGCGCGCGCGGCCTCGATCGCCGCATTGAGCGCGAGCAGGTTGGTCTGGTCGGCAATGTCGCGGATCGAATCGACGATGGTGTTGATCTGGCGCGACTTCTCACCGAGCTCGCGGATCGCCTCGCTCGACAGGTCGACCGCCTCGGCAATGCGCTCCATCTCGGCAACCGAGCGCTGCATCACGTCGCGGCCTTCTTCGGACAGGCGCCCCGAGTCCTCTGCCAGCTTCTGCGCGGTCAGCGCATGGTGGGCGATGCCATCGACCCCGCGCGACATTTCCTCGACGGCTGCCGCCACGCCCGCGGCAGCGTCACTCTGAGCCTCCGAGCCGTGCAGCACGCGCCGCGCCGAAGCCGACAGCTCCGTCGCCGCGCCGCCGACCTGCTCGGCGCCGACCTGAATCTCCCGGATGAGCCCCGCCACCTGGTCAGCCATGCCGTTGAACTGGCGGGCAACCTCGGCAAGCTCGTCCTGCGCCGAGAAGCTGACCCGTGCGCGATAGTCGCCACCGGCGAACTGCTGTGCACCCGTCGAGAGCTCACGGACCGAGCGCAGGATCGCCAGGTACACCGCGACGAACAGATAAGCCGCAAGCAGCATTGCCACCGCCGAGACGGCGATCTGGGTAAGCAGCCGACTCTCGAGCGCCTGCAGGCGGGCTTCGAGCAGGCGGCCCGCCTCGGGGCGCAGGACCTGGTCGAAATTGCGCACGGCCGTGTCGATCGCCCTCGTCACGAGCTCGAAAAACGCCGCCGAGCCAATTCCGAACCGCTGGTCGAGGATCTCCTGCCGGGTCGTCGCCCGCACCTGCTCGATCCCAGCCGAGATCTCACGCCCCGCCGCATCGAGCCGCTCGCCCAGCGTCGCATTGATGTGCGCGGTGCGCTGCAGGCGCTCAAGGAGCACAGCTTCGGCGCGACCGATCTCGGCCAGCAGCGAGACCACGGCGTGCTCGTCGGCCTGCGCGAGCTCGCGGCGAGCACTGAGGTTGGTGCCGCGAGCGCGCAGCTGGCCGAGACGTTCGCTCAGTTCCGGCAAGGTGTTGAGCAGCGGCGCGATGAGGTTTGCACTCGCGGGGTCCGGATCCAGCGCCAGCCCCGAAGTGTCGCCCAGGTCACCGAGCCAGCGCAGCATGCCGGCGATGGTCTCGGTGTGAGTCCGGAAATTGCTTGGTCCATCGAGACGCAAGCCCTCGTCGGCCAGGCTCGTCAGTGCTCCGCGCACGCGCTGCCAGCCCGGCTGCAGGGGGGTCCAGGCCGCCTCGCGTGCGATCACGAGGTCGAGCGCATTGATCGCCGCCTTCAGCTCCTGCGCTTTCTGCTCGCGCTTCGGCACGAGGTCGGCGCTGCCACCGAGCACGCCGGCAGACAGCCCGCGGTGCTGCTGCGTCTTGAGGATGACGGCAAAACCGGCGTCGAAGAGTTCAAGCCCTGCGATCTCCTGCTGGGTCACGCGCATCTCCCCGCGCAGGCTGTTGAAGATCTGCGACAGCAGGATGACCGAGGCCGCGGCGCAAACCAGGATGATCAGGCCGAACTTGAGCGGGTAGCTCAGTCGGTCGAGCAGACGGACGGCAGGAAGGAAGAACAGGTTCATGATCGGGGCACCGGCACTGCAGCCGGGATGTGATGCTGACTCCAGGCCTATCGGCGCCCCGCCACAAAACTTTACCCGCCTCGAGGCCGGGCCATAGGCTGGCGGTCGCTCGCAAATCAGGCCCCGCAGGCCGCCCCGGCACCGCTCAGGACAGGCGGCCGTCGCACAGGCGCAGCGTGCGCTGCGCGCGCGCGGCCAGCGTCTCGTCATGGGTGACGATGACGAAGCTGGTCGCAAAGCGCTCGTTGAGCGACAGCATGAGGTCGAACACCGCCCCCGCGGTGCGGCGGTCGAGGTTGCCGGTGGGCTCGTCGGCGAGCACGCAGGCGGGCTGCGTCACCAGCGCGCGGGCGATCGCGGCGCGCTGGCGCTCGCCGCCGGAGAGCTCGCCCGGCGCGTGATCCAGCCGGTGCCCCAGCCCGACCTCGCCCAGCATCTGCGCGGCGCGCTCGTTCGCCTCGGCGCGCGGCACGCGGCGGATGTAGAGCGGCATGGCGACGTTCTCGAGCGCGCTGAACTCGGGCAGCAGGTGATGGAACTGATACACGAAACCGAGCGCGTCGTTGCGCAGCCGGCCGCGCGCGGTCTCGGACAGGCCGGAGAAATCCTGCCCCATCAGATGCACCTTGCCGGCGCTGGGCACGTCCAGGCCGCCGAGCAGGTGCATCAGCGTGCTCTTGCCCGAGCCGGAGGCGCCGACGATGGCGATGCGCTCGCCGCGCGCGACGCTCAGGCTCACGCCGTCGAGCACCCGCACCGCCTCGGCGCCTTCGCGGAAGTGCTTGCTCAGGCCGTCGCAGGCCACCACCGGCTGCGTGGCCACGCCGGGCGTCGGGGATTGACGATCATTCATAGCGCAGGGCCTCCGCCGGATTCACCCGCGACGCCCGCCAGCTCGGGTAGAGCGCAGCGAGCAGCGTCAGCACGAAGGACACCGATACGATCGTGGTGACGTCGGCCGGCAGCACCTTCGAGGGCAGCTCGTTGATGTAGTAGATCTCCTTGTTCCATAGCGTGGCGCCGGTCAGGGTCTCGAGCGCGGGAATGACTACGTCGAGGTTGTTGGCGATTGCCAGCCCGCCGATCACCCCGGCCCCCAGGCCGACCAGGCCGATGATCGAGCCCTGCAGCACGAAGATGCCCATGATCGAGGCCGGGCTCGCGCCCAGCGTGCGCAGGATGGCGATGTCGGCGTACTTCTCCTGCACCGCCATCACCAGTGTGGACACGATGTTGAAGGCCGCGACCGCGACGATCAGGAACAGGATCAGCGTCATCATCGTCTTCTCGAGCGCCACCGCGCGGAAGAAGTTGGCGTGGCTGCGCGTCCAGTCGGCCACCACCAGACCGGGCTCGCTGATCGTCATCGCCAGCTCGCGCGCCACCCGCGGCGCGGCGAAGAGGTCGTCGAGCTTCAGGCGCACGCCGCTCACCGCGTCGCCGAGCCGGTACAGCGCCTGGGCGTCGGCGACGTGCACCAGCGCCAGCCCGGAGTCGTACTCATACATGCCCGCCTCGAAGATGCCGACGACCTCGAACTGCTTGACCCGCGGCAGCACCGCCGCCGGCGTCACCAGGCCCTGGGGCGCGATCAGCGTGACCTTGTCGCCCAGCTGCAGGCGCAAGGCCTGGGCGAGGTCGCGGCCGAGCACGATGCCGAAGCGCCCGGGCTGCAGGGCGGCGAAGTCGCCCGCCTTCATGTAGCGGCCGAAATCCGCCACCTTGTCTTCTTCGGCCGGAATCACGCCGCGTACGATGGTGCCGCGCACGCCCTCGTCGAAGGACAGCATGCCCTGCTCCTGCACATAGGGCGCCGCCGCCAGCACCGACGGATGGCGCATGGTCTCGTCCGCAACCTGCTGCCAGGCTTGCAACCCGCCCTCGACGCTCTGCACCTGCACGTGCGAGGCCACGCCGAGGATGCGCGTGCGCAGCTCCTCCTGGAAGCCGTTCATCACCGACAGCACGACGATGAGCGCAGCGACCCCCAGGGCGATACCCAGCATCGACACGAAGGAAATGAACGAGATGAAGCGGTTGCGCCCCTGCGCCCGCTTGCGCGAGCGCGTGTAACGCAAGCCGACGAGAAATTCGTAAGGCATCGACACTTGGTTTCCGCGTCCTTTATCGACAAGGCCGGCATTGTGCCCGCGGACGCGGCCGCATGCGACCTCAAAGCGCATTTGAATGTAAGCCGAGGCGGCGCGCCAATGCCTCGCGTACACCGGGCTGGAGGCCGGAATGCGTTGCGCCACGGGGCTCCGCGGCTAGCAGCCGGCTACGATTCGTGGAAGACTGGGGGCCTTGCCCCGGTGTCACGATCGTGATTCATGCCGCCGAAAGATAAGGCCTCGCCCGGACGCTTCCACGCCCTGCTCGACCGCAGTGCGGCCGCCTGGCTGATCCTGGTGATTGGCCTGGGGATGACGCTCGGACTCTGGCAGTACTTCGGGGAGCATTTCACCGAGCGCACCCGCGACCGGTTCTCGCATCGTGCCGAAGCGGCCAAGAGCCTGCTGGTGTCGCGCATGCAGGCGCACGAACAGGTCCTGCGCGGCGCTGCCGCGCTGTTCGCGGCCAGCGCGCAGGTCGACCGCGAGGAATGGCGGGCCTATGTGAACGCCCTCGAGCTCGAACGGGCCCTGCCCGGCATCCAGGGCACCGGCTTCACCCGGATGATCCCTGCCGACCAGCTGGCCGGGCATGTCGCTGCGGTTCGCGCCGAAGGGTTCAGCGACTACGCCATCCACCCTGCCGGCGAGCGCAAGCTCTACAGCAGCATTGTCTATCTGGAACCTTTCACCGGGCGCAACCTGCGCGCCTTCGGCTACGACATGTATTCCGAGCCCGTGCGGCGCGAAGCGATGGAACGCGCCCGCGACAACGGACTCCCCGCCCTTTCGGGGAAGGTGACGCTGGTGCAGGAATTCGGGAGCGAGGTGCAGGCGGGCTTCCTGATCTACCTGCCGATCTATGCGGGAGGCATCAGACCGGACACCGTGGACGCGCGCCGCACAGCCCTGCTCGGATTCGTCTACAGCCCGTTCCGGGCCCAGGACATGATGGACAGCATCTTCAGCGGCCAACTGAAGGATGCCGAGCTCGAACTCTTCGATGTCTCCCCTACGCCCGGGAATCTGCTGTTCGCCTCAGCCCAGCGCAGCGCCCATGCGCGCTTCGTCGTGGACTACCCGGTCGAGATCGCCGGTCGCACCTGGCTGGCAAGGCTGAGCAGCACGCCCGCCTTCGAGCGCGACAACGACAGCGCCGAGCCCGGGCTCATCCTCTTCGGCGGCACGGCGCTCAGCCTGATGCTGTTCGTTCTTCTCAACGTCAATGCCAAGCACCGGCGCCAGATGCAGAACGCCGCAACCCGGCTCGCACAGAGTCGCGACGAGTTCCGCACCCTGGTCGAGAACGTCCCCGGCGTGGTGTTCCGCTGCCAGGTCGACGCCCCCTGGGGGGTGATCCACATCAGCCCGAACATCGAGGCGCTCACTGGAGCAAGGCCGGAGGAGTTCCTGGTGGCACACGTCTCATTCGGTGATTTCATCGTGCCGGAAGACTTCGCCACGATCGAGGCCGCGATCGCGACTGCGCTGCAGGCGCGCACCAGCTACGAGGTGGAATATCGCATGCGATCTCGCAGCGGAAACATTTGCTGGGTCAGCGAGCGCGGGCACGTTTATGTGGACGAGCGCGGCCAGGCACAGTGGCTCGATGGCGTCATCATCGACGTCACCGAACGCAAGCAGGCCGAGGAAGCGATCCGCAACCTTGCCTTTGTGGACACGCTCACGCATCTGCCCAACCGCCGCTTCCTGCTCGACCGCCTGCGCCAGGGGCTCGCCAACAGCCGCCGGCATGGACGCCATGGTGCGCTTCTGTTCATCGACCTCGATCACTTCAAGGCGATCAATGACACGTACGGGCACGAGGCCGGCGATCGGCTGCTGTGCGACGTCGCCCAACGCCTGCGTCAGAGCGTGCGCGAAGGCGACACCGTTGCCCGCCTGGGCGGCGACGAGTTCGTGGTCATGCTGGAAGACCTCGCCGACACCGGCCGCGAGGCCTGCGAGAAAGGTACGGCGATCGGCGACAAGATCCTCGCCGCGCTGAACGAACCGTTCGAGATCGAAGGCGCCCTGCATCACAACACGCCGAGCATCGGCATCACCTGCTTCGGCAGCGCCGACGAGCGCGCCGAGGACCTGCTGCGGCGCGCCGATGAAGCCATGTACCGGGCAAAGGCGGGTGGGCGCAATCGCCTTGAGACACACGCCACGCAGGCGAACTAGGGCCTGCTGCGCCCGCCGCGCGTCCTGCCCTTTTGCGCGCCCGACGCTCGCCGGACAGCATCCGGCGCGGCCGGGCGCTGGCCCCCTGCCCTTTGCGAGTCCGCCGTCTTTCCGCGCGCACTGCTGGCGCTGGCCGGCTGGTGCCGCGGGACCAGGCAATTCGGCCCGCTGCCGATCAGGTCGGTCCGCCCCATGCGCATCAGCCCCTCGCGCAGGATCGGCCAGTTCTCGGGGTCGTGCCAGCGCAGAAAGGCCTTGTGCAGCTTGCGGATCCTGCCCGCGCGCGCGGTCTCGACCGTCTCCGAATCCGCCGACACCTTCTTCAGCGGGTTCTTGCGCGTGTGGTACATCGTGGTCGCCAGCGCCATCGGCGTGGGCAGGAAGGTCTGCACCTGGTCGAGGCGGAAGTTGTGCTTCTTCAGCCACAGCGCCAGGTTGAGCATGTCCTCGTCGGTCGTGCCGGGGTGGGCGGCGATGAAGTACGGCACCAGATGCTGCTTCTTGCCCGCCTGCGCCGAGAACTTCTCGAACATCTGGCGGAATTCCTCGTAGGCGCCGATGCCCGGCTTCATCATCTTGGAGAGGGTGTTCTCCTCGGTGTGCTCGGGCGCGATCTTGAGCAGGCCGCTGACGTGGTGGGTTACCAGTTCCTTCACATATTCCGGCGAGCGCACCGCCAGGTCGTAGCGCAGGCCTGAGCCGATGGTGATGCGTTTGATGCCGGGCACCGCGCGCGCCTTGCGGTAGAGCTCGATCAGCGAGGAATGGTCGGTGTTGAGGTTCTCGCAGATGCCCGGATACACGCAGGACAGGCGCCGGCAGTTCTCCTCGATCGCCTTGCTCTTGCACGCCATCCGGTACATGTTGGCCGTGGGCCCGCCGAGGTCGGTGATGTGGCCCTTGAAGTCCGGCGACTTGTCGCGAATCTCCTCGATCTCGTGGATGATCGAGTCGTGCGAGCGACTCTGGATGATGCGGCCCTCGTGCTCGGTGATCGAGCAGAAGGTGCAGCCGCCAAAGCAGCCGCGCATGATGTTGATCGAGAACTTGATCATGTCCCAGGCCGGGATGCGCGCATTGCCATAGCTCGGGTGCGGGGCGCGGGCGTAGGGCCGGTCGTAGACGAAGTCCATCTCGGGCGTGGTCAGCGGCACCGGCGGCGGGTTGATCCACACGTCGCGCGCGCCCGGCCCTTCGCCGTGGCACTGCACCAGTGCGCGCGCGTTGCCCGGATTGGACTCGAGGTGGAACACGCGCGAGGCGTGGGCGTACATCACCGCGTCGTCCTTGACCTGCTCGTAGGACGGCAGACGGATCACCGTGTGTGCGCGGTCGGCGCGGCGCGCGGCGACGCGCTCGGCCGCCGGCACGATGCGCACCGGCTNNTGGGCACCGTCGGCTGCGGCCTTCGGCGCGGCGGCCGTCGGCTCCATGGCGTAGGGGTCGGGGTGGGCGTCGATGCGGCCCGGCCTGTCGAGCGCGAGCGAGTCGAGCTCGTGCCATTCGTCCCCCGGCCGCCAGCCCGGCTTGACCATGAAGGCGGTGCCGCGCAGGTCACGGATGGATTCGATCGGCTCGCCGGCCGCCAGGCGGCGGGTCAGCGCCACCAGCGCGCGCTCGGCGTTGCCGAACAGCAGGATGTCGGCCTTGGAGTCGGGCAGCACCGAGCGCCGCACCTTGTCCGACCAGTAGTCGTAGTGCGCGATGCGGCGCAGGCTGGCCTCGATGCTGCCGATCACGATCGGCGTGCCCGGATACGCTTCGCGCGCGCGCTGCGCATACACGGTCACCGCGCGGTCCGGCCGCTTGCCGGCCTCGGCGTTGGGCGTGTAGGCGTCGTCGGAGCGGATCTTGCGGTCCGAGGTATAGCGATTGACCAGCGAGTCCATGTTGCCGGCGGTGATGCCGAAATACAGCCGCGGCCGGCCGAGCGCGCGGAAGGGCTCGGCCGAGTGCCAGTCGGGCTGGCTGAGGATGCCGACCCGAAAGCCGTGCGCCTCCAGCAGGCGCCCGACCAGCGCCATGCCGAAGCTCGGGTGGTCGATGTAGGCGTCGCCGGTGACGAGGATGACGTCGCATTCGTCCCAGCCGAGCGCAGCCATCTCGGCGCGCGACATCGGCAGGAAGGGGGCGGCCCGGTAACCCGGAACGGCGCCGGCAAGGATGCTGGGAACCGCGGTGTCGGGAACGGTGTTCGGAAATGAGGAACTGGATTGTGAAGGCATGATGGCCGCCATTGTATCGGCGCAAGAAGTGATCGCTGCGAACTTCGACAGCGCTGCCACACGCCCATTCCCCAAGGCGCCCGCGGACCACAGGCTCGCCGCAGCCCTTACGGGAATTCCCGCCCTTGCCGAGCCGCGCGTCCGCGCCTGTAATGACCCGGCAAACGCGCCTTCGCCGTCCATTGCCCCCACGGCCGCCGAGTATCTGGCGGATGGACTGGGCAGCGTCCTCGCCCCTTCGATCGCGGGTGGCACCGGGTATGCGGAGGGCGGCGCCAAACGTTTTGTTCTACGCACTCGGCACCAGGGCCGACGTCGTCACGGCCGCCAGCTCGCGTACCCCGGGAGCCCCGCCCTCTTCTAGTGCAGCGCACCAGGCGAATGCATCGTCCTTGTGCGCGTGACCGCCGCATCCGCCGACTGTGCAAGCCCTTTCAACGCTCGTTCCCGGAGGTTCCGCGCGACCATTGTGCACCGCAGCAAACCTGGCACGAGTGATGCTTTGACCTTGTCGACCGCGCCGCAAGCGCGCGCCAGTGAGGTTCATCCATCACCATGCAAGGAGACGTCGCCATGAGCATCTTCAACGCCTACCAGGCCCGCTACGAAGCGGCACGCGAAGAGGAAATGTCGCTGCAGGAGTATCTGGACCTCTGCCGCCGCGACCGGATGGCCTACGCCACGGCCGCCGAGCGCATGCTCGCCGCCATCGGCGAACCGGAACTGGTCGACACCCGGCTCGACCCGCGGCTGTCGCGCATCTTTTCCAACAAGGTGCTGAAGGTCTATCCCGCCTTCCGCGACTTCTACGGCATGGAAGAAGCGATCGAGCAGATCGTCTCCTACTTCCGTCACGCCGCCCAGGGTCTCGAGGAGAAGAAGCAGATCCTCTACCTGCTGGGGCCGGTGGGCGGCGGCAAGTCCTCGCTCGCCGAAAAGCTCAAGAGCCTGATCGAGAAGGAACCCTTCTATGCGATCAAGGGGTCGCCGGTGAATGAGTCCCCGCTCGGCCTGTTCGACGCCGGCGAGGACGGCCGCATCCTGGAAGAGGACTACGGCATTCCGCGCCGCTACCTCAACACCATCATGAGCCCTTGGGCGGTCAAGCGTCTCAACGAGTTCGGCGGCGACGTCACCCGCTTTCGCGTGGTCAAGCTCACGCCCTCGGTACTGAAGCAGACCGCCGTGGCCAAGACCGAGCCCGGCGACGAGAACAACCAGGACATCTCGTCCCTCGTGGGCAAGATCGATATCCGCAAGCTCGAGCAGTATTCGCAGGACGACCCCGACGCCTACAGCTACTCGGGCGGCCTGTGCCTGGCCAACCGCGGCCTGCTCGAATTCGTCGAGATGTTCAAGGCGCCGATCAAGGTCCTGCACCCGCTGCTCACTGCCACCCAGGAAGGCAACTACAAGGGTACCGAGGGCTTCGGCGCGATCCCCTTCGACGGCATCGTGCTGGCACACTCGAACGAGTCCGAGTGGGCTGCGTTCAAGAACAACAAGAACAACGAGGCCTTCCTCGACCGCATCTACACCGTCAAGGTGCCCTACTGCCTGCGGGTGTCGGACGAGGTCCGCATCTACGACAAGCTGCTCGCCCACAGCTCGCTCTCGGAAGCGCCGTGCGCGCCGGACACGCTGAAGATGATGGCGCAGTTCTTCATCCTGTCGCGCCTGCGCGAGCCGGAGAACTCGAGCATCTTCTCCAAGATGCGCGTGTATGACGGCGAGAACCTGAAGGACACCGACCCCAAGGCCAAGAGCTATCAGGAGTACCGCGACTACGCCGGTGTCGATGAGGGCATGACCGGGCTGTCCACCCGCTTCGCCTTCAAGGTGCTGTCCAAGGTGTTCAACTTCGACCACCGCGAGGTCGCCGCCAACCCGGTGCACCTGATGTACGTGCTCGAGCAGCAGATCGAGGCCGAGCAGTTCCCGGCCGAGACCGAAGGCCGCTACCTCGGCTACATCAAGGAGTACCTGGCGCCGCGCTACGCCGAGTTCATCGGCAAGGAGATCCAGACCGCCTACCTCGAGAGCTACTCCGAGTACGGCCAGAACATCTTCGACCGCTACGTGACCTATGCCGACTTCTGGATCCAGGACCAGGAGTTCCGCGACCCCAACACCGGCGAGATCCTCGACCGTGGGGCGCTGAACGAGGAGCTGGAGAAGATCGAGAAGCCGGCCGGGATCAGCAACCCGAAGGACTTCCGCAACGAGGTGGTGAACTTCGTGCTGCGCGCGCGCGCCAAGCACGACGGTCGCAACCCGAGCTGGACTTCCTACGAGAAGCTGCGCGCGGTGATCGAGAAGAAGATGTTCTCCAACACCGAGGACCTGCTGCCGGTGATCAGCTTCAACGCCAAGGCCAGCGCCGACGAGCAGAAGAAGCACCAGGACTTCGTCGATCGCATGATCGACAAGGGCTACACCGAGAAGCAGGTGCGCCTGCTGTGCGAGTGGTACCTGCGCGTGCGCAAGTCGTCGTGATCACATCGACCGCCTGAACCGCGGCCGCACCCAGTGCGCGCCGCGGGCAGCCGGCGCCCGCCCCGCGGCGGACGCGCCTGCGGCAGACCCCGAGGAGGAAACATGGCCCGCATCATCGACCGACGTTTCGACAGCAAGCACAAGAGCACGGTCAATCGCCAGCGCTTCATGCGCCGCTTCAAGCAGCAGATCCGCAAGGCGGTCTCCGGCGCCATCCAGGGCCGCTCGATCCGCGACCTCGACCACGGCGAGCAGGTGTCGATCCCGGCGCGCGACCTTGCCGAGCCCACCATCCACCACGGCCGGGGCGGCATCTGGGAGCAGGTGTTCAGCGGCAACGACCAGTTCGCCACCGGCGACCAGATCAAGCGTCCTTCCGGCGGCGCCGGCGGAGGCAGTGGCAAGGGCGAGGCGAGCAATGACGGCGAGCACGAGGACGATTTCGTCTTCCAGCTCTCGCGCGAGGAGTTCCTCGACCTGTTCTTCGAGGATCTCGAGCTGCCGCGCCTGATCCGCACCCAGCTCGCGACCATCACCGAGTTCAGGACGCGCCGCGCCGGCTTCAGCGCCGACGGCGTGCCGACCAACATCAACGTGGTGCGCTCGCTGCGCAGCGCGCTCGGCCGCCGCCTCGCGCTCGGTTCGCCCTGGCATGCCCAGTTGCGCGAGCTGCAGGAGGCACTAGACAACGCGCTCGAGGAGGAAGAAGAGGACGCCGACGGCGCCACCGTGCTCGCGCTGCGCGAGCGCATCGGCCATGCGCGCGCGAAGATCGACGCCATCCCCTTCATCGACAGCTTCGACCTGCGCTACAACAACCGCGTCAAGGTGCCCGAGCCCACCACGCAGGCGGTGATGTTCTGCCTGATGGACGTGTCCGGATCGATGGACGAGGAACGCAAGGGCATCGCCAAACGCTTCTTCATGCTGCTGCACCTGTTCCTCACACGCAGCTACGAGCGCATCGACGTGGTGTTCATCCGCCACCACACCGTCGCCAAGGAAGTCGACGAAGACGCGTTCTTCCACTCGCGCGAGTCGGGCGGCACGGTGGTGTCGAGCGCGTTGCGGCTGATGCACGACATCATCCGCGAGCGCTATGCCGGCGGGCAGTGGAACATCTACGGCGCGCAGGCTTCGGACGGGGACAACTGGCAGAACGACTGCGCCGTCAGCCGCGACCTGCTCGCCACCGAGGTGCTGCCCGCCTGCCAGTACTTCGCCTACATCGAGATCACCGACGGCGAGCCGCAGAACCTGTGGCAGGAGTACCAGAGCGTGCTGGCCTCCCGGCCCAACTTCGCCATGCAGCGCATCCAGTCGCCGGCCGACATCTATCCGGTGTTCCGCGAACTCTTCAAGAAGAGCCTGACATGAGACCCACAGCCCACAGCACCCGCAACACCTCGCCCCTGCCTGCCCCCAAGCCCACGCCACTTCCGGCCGGCTCGGAGTGGTCCTTCGACAGCATCGAGCAGTACCACACCGAGATCGCCCGCGTGGCGAAGGACTTCGGCCTCGACACCTATCCGGTGCAGATCGAGGTGATCACCGCCGAGCAGATGATGGACGCCTACGCCTCGGTGGGCATGCCGGTGAACTACCACCACTGGTCCTTCGGCAAGCACTTCATCGCCACCGAAAAGAGCTACCGCCGCGGCCACATGGGCCTGGCCTACGAGATCGTCATCAACTCCGACCCCTGCATCGCCTACCTGATGGAGGAGAACACGATGACGATGCAGGGCCTGGTGATCGCCCACGCCGCCTACGGCCACAACAGCTTCTTCAAGGGCAACTACCTGTTCCGCACCTGGACCAACGCCGACGCCATCATCGACTACCTGGTGTTCGCGCGGAACTACATCAGCCAGTGCGAGCAGCGTTACGGCGAGGAGGAAGTGGAACTGCTGCTCGACTCCTGCCACGCCTTGATGAACCTCGGCGTCGACCGCTACAAGCGACCGGCCAAGCTGTCGCTGGCCCAGGAAACGCTGCGCCAGAAGGAGCGCGAGGAATACCTGCAGAGCCAGGTCAACGACCTGTGGCGCACCCTGCCCGGCCAGGATGCGCGCGCGGACAGCCGCGCGCCGGGCGCGCGCTTTCCGGTCGAGCCGGAAGAGAACCTGCTGTACTTCATCGAGAAGCACGCCCCGCTGCTCGAGCCCTGGCAGCGCGAAGTGGTGCGCATCGTGCGCAAGATCGCGCAGTACTTCTTCCCCCAGCGCCAGACCCAGGTCATGAACGAGGGCTGGGCCACCTTCTGGCACTACACCCTGCTCAACACGCTCTACGACGAGGGCCTGCTGGCGGACAGCTTCATGCTCGAGTTCCTGCAGTCGCACACCAGCGTGGTGCATCAGCCGCCCTACAACAGCCGCTGGTACAACGGCCTCAACCCCTATGCCCTGGGCTTTGCCATGTGGCAGGACATCCGCCGCATCTGCCAGGCACCGGACGAGGAGGACCGGCGCTGGTTCCCTGAGATCGCCGGCAGCGACTGGCTGGAGACCTTCGATTTCGCGATGCGCAATTTCAAGGACGAGAGCTTCATCGCCCAGTACCTGTCGCCCAAGGTCATGCGCGACTTCCGCCTGTTCGCCGTGCTCGACGACGACCGCGAGAACAACCTGCGGGTCTCCGCCATCCACGACGACAGCGGTTACCGGCGCGTGCGCGAGATCCTCTCCGAGCAGTACAACCTGGGCAGCCGCGAACCCAACATCCAGGTGTGGAACGTGGACCTGCGCGGCGACCGCTCGCTCACCCTACGCCACCAGCAGCACCAGCGCCGGCCCTTGGGCGACAGCACCGAGGAGGTGATGAAGCACGTGGCCCGGCTGTGGGGGTTCACGGTGCGGCTGGAATCGGTGGACGCAGCGGGCGAATGCCGGCTCACCCATGAGGCGCGGGTCGAGCGGCCCGCCCGCTAACCGCCATCACCACAGGCGCGGATCGGGTCGATGGTCGATGCGCCGGGTACGCACCTTCCGCGCATCGGCATGTGCCGGGTTGAGCAGGTAGTTCCACCCCACCGGCACCACCACCGAGGGCACGCGCAGCAGCAGCGAGCGCCCCTCCTCCAGCCAGGCATCGCCCGCGGCCTGGGATCCGGTGCGCCCCACCGACCAGTCGACGTTGTCCGCCGCCCAGTCCGCAGGCGGCTGCACGGATTCGGCCGCGGTAAGCACGGCCGCCGGCAACAGCACCTCCACCGCCACCATGGCCTGCGGCGGGCGCCGCGGCGTGTGCACGCGCTTCTCGAGCTGCGCGAGCGCGAGGCTGTCGGCCAGATACACCACCGCGCGCCCGACGCTGTTCCAGCGCCCGCCCACCGCCGCCGCGCCATTGCCCGCGCAACTGAAGTCCTCGGCGGCGCACAGCAGCGTGCCGGTGTCGAGGTCGATCCAGTCCTGGGCCAGCCGCCACAAGGTGGCCGTGCGTGCGGCCATCAGGCGGCGGTGCCGGCCATGATGCGGCGCAGCGCGTTAAGCACCGCCTGGTGGCCGGGGGTGGTGGCGACCAGCTCGATGGGGATCGCACCGCCCAGCGCAGGGATGGGCGCGCCCAGCCATTCGCGGGCGGCGGCGTCGTCGCCGAAAACGCGCGTCGCCGCACGCTCGACATCGATGAGGCGGGCGATGCGGTCGGAGTCGTCCTGCGACAGGGGTTTGCCTTCGCGCACACGACGGTCGTACGTAGCCGGCGCCACACCCAGCAGCTGCGCAAGGCTCCGCCCGCTGCGCCCGAAGCGATCCGCGAAGGCATCCAGCGACCCGGGCTCGAACCCGGCGCGCACCATGTGATCGCGCTCGAGCGCGGACGCGGCGTGAAGGTAGTGCTCGATGCTGGCCCCGCCAGCCACCCCACGCGTGGCGTAGGCAAGCGCTGGCTCGCGGGTGGAGGGGCCCGGCTTAGGGGTGGACATGGCGATCACCTGATTGCTCGATATGAATCAATTGAAGCCTTCAGCAGACGATCTGTCAAGCCGCTGGCAATGCTTCCACACCTCGTCCTTCACCAGGACTTCGCAAAGCGGGGGGTCCGCGGCGCCCGTGCTAGACTCGCCCCGCTCCCAACCAGTTGTTTCCGATGCAGATCCAGCTCCTGATCCCCGGCCTGCTCTGGCCTGTCGCCACCCTGCTCGGCCCGGCCTCCGGGCTTGCCCTCGACGGGCTCGCGACCCTGCTCGGTCGCGGCCGGCGCGCGGTCACGCCCTTCGAGCCCCATGACCGCCAGCTCGGGCGGCTTTTCGGCCTGCATGGCGACACCCTGCCGCTGGCGATGCTGCGCCGGCTGGGCGAGGCCGATGCGCCTGCGCCCGAACCTGGCGGCCACTGGTTGTGCGCGGATCCGGTCAATCTGTCGTTCGCCCGCGAGCACCTGCTCCTGCAGGCCTTCCCGGACGACGAGCTCGACGCGGCCGAGAGCGCCGAGCTGGTGGCCGAGCTCAACGGACTCTTCGCCGATCTCGGCCACTTCGAAGCCTGCACGCCGACGCGCTGGTACCTGCACTTGCACCAGCCGACCGCGGTCACCCTCTACCCGCTGGACGACGTCACCGGGCGCCCGATCAAGCACTTCCTGCCCGAAGGCAGGGACGCGAAGTTGTGGCAGCGCACCATGAACGAGGCCCAGATCGTGCTGCACAACCACCCCCGCAGCCGCGCCCGCGACGCGGCCGGCCTGCGCCCGGTCAACAGCGTGTGGCTGTGGGGCGCGGGTGCGCTGGAGACGCCGCCGCAGTCGCCGGCCCGCCAGGTACAGGCCACCGATCCGGTCAGCATCGGCCTCGCCCGTGCTGCCGGGGTGCAGGTGGGCGCGCCGGACCCTGCTGCGGCGCTCGCCGGGGACTCCCTGGTCGTCCTCGACGCGCTGCGCAAGCCTGCCCAGCAGCTGGATCTCGATACCTGGCGCCGCGGCCTCGAGGCGATGGAACGCGACTGGTTTGGTCCCCTCGCCGCGGCCTTCCGCGCCGGTCGCATCGACAGCCTGCGCCTGACTGCACCCGGCGATCGCGGCACGCTGCACCTCGAGCTGCGCGCCAGCGAGCGCTGGAAGTTCTGGCGCAAACCCTACGCCTTCGACGCACTGCTGAAGTCCGTCGCCCCCGCGCCGATGCAGCTGCCGTAGGCGCAGCGGTTCTTGCTGAACGGCAACCGCGCAAAACATTCCTGATACCGATGACCCGCATCCAGCCACGATCCGTCCCCCAGGGCGCCTTCACCCGTCTCGCCGATGCCGGCCTGCACCCGCTGCTCGCCCGCCTCTACGCCGCACGCGGCATCAGTCGCGCCGACGAGCTCGACACCAGCCTGAAGAACCTGCTGCCGCCGGAGGCGCTCACCGGCACCTCGGAAGCCGCGCAGCTCCTCGCCGACGCGATCGAGGCCGGCGCGCGCATGGTCATCGTCGCCGACTACGACTGCGACGGCGCCACCGCCTGCGCAGTGGGCGTGCGCGCGCTGCGCGCCTTTGGTGCCGACGTGCATTACCTGGTGCCGGACCGCGTCACGCTCGGCTACGGCCTCACCCCGGCGATGGTCGAGATCGCCGCGCGCCTCGAACCCGACGTGCTGATCACCGTCGACAACGGCATCGCCAGCGTCGAGGGCATCGCCGCCGCGCGCGCCCACGGCATGGCCACGGTGATCACCGACCACCACCTGCCCGGCGATTCGTTGCCCGAAGCCGACGTGATCGTGAACCCCAACCAGCCCGGATGCGACTTCCCGAGCAAGGCGCTGGCCGGGGTGGGCGCGATGTTCTACACGATGCTCGCGCTGCGCGCCGAGCTGCGCGAGCGCGGCGCGTTCACGGGCGGCAAGGAGCCCAACCTGGCGGATCTTCTCGACCTGGTCGCGCTCGGCACCGTGGCCGACGTGGTCAAGCTCGACCGCAACAACCGCATCCTGGTGGCGCAAGGCCTCGCGCGCATGCGTGCCGGACGAATGCAGCCGGGCATCCGCGCGCTGTTCGCCCTCGCCGGACGTGACCCAATGCGCGCCAGCACCACGGACCTCGGCTTCATGATCGGCCCGCGCCTCAACGCCGCGGGCCGGCTCTCCGACATGAGCCTCGGCATCGAGTGCCTGATCACGGACGACCCCGGGCGTGCAATGAACATCGCCCAGGAGCTCGACAGGCTCAACCGCGAGCGCCGCAGCATCGAAGCCGGCATGCAGGAAGATGCGCTCACGCGGCTGGCTGGTTTCGATCCAGGCAACCGTGCCACCGTGGCGCTGTTCGAGCCCGACTGGCATCAGGGCGTCATCGGCATCGTCGCCGGTCGCATCAAGGAGCGCCTGCACCGCCCGACCATCGCCTTTGCGCGCGCCAGCGACGGCGAGCTCAAGGGATCGGGTCGCTCGATCCCCGGCCTGCACCTGCGCGACGCGCTCGACCTTGTCACCAAGCGCGAGCCCGACCTGATCGTGCGCTTCGGCGGCCATGCCATGGCCGCAGGCCTGACCATCCGCGAGAGCGAGCTCGCGCGCTTCGACGCCGCCTTCGAGGAGGTGGTGAGCGAGCTGCTGGAGCCGGCACAACTGGAACGCCGCATCGACACCGACGGCAGCCTCGAGTCTGGCTACTTCGCGCTCGAAGCCGTGCGCCTCCTCGACAACGAGATCTGGGGCCAGGGCTTTCCGACGCCCGTGTTCGACGACGTGTTCCGCGTCGAGCGTCAACGCCTGTTGAAAGACAAGCACCTCAAGCTCGAGCTGTGCCGTAACACCACGCGCTACGAGGCCATCCAGTTCAACCACGCGGGGGGCGCCCCGGCGCAGATCCATGCCGCCTACAGGCTGGGCATCAATGAGTTCCGGGGCGTCTCCAGCGTCCAATTGATGCTGGAGCATTTCGAGGCTGCCTGATCGCGGACACCCCGCCGGGCATCGTCATAGCATCGGCCGAATGCGCAGGAAATCTTGACTTTCAAACGATTGAGGCCAAACTGACGGGTTTTTTGCAGCGCAGCATACCGACCGCCTCGAGCAGCGCTGCGCAAGGTCCGCCTGGGCGGCGGTGACCCGCTGCCCCGACTCGCCCGCCAGACCAGGAGCACCATGACCACACCATCACCGCAACACAGCTCACGCCAGCCCGCCGCTCGCGCACACGCCGCCCTCGCCGCGCAGCCCGGTGCGCTGGCGGCCTCGGATCACCCCGACCCCCTGCTGCGCTGGACGGCGCTGGCGAACGAAACCAGCGAGATGATGCGCGCCGCTGCAGAGGTCATCAGCCACCGCACCGGGCGCATGGCCGCTGCGGGCCCGGCGCCGAGCGCTGACGATCTCGATGAGTTCAGCCTGATGACACAGGAGAAGTTCGAGGCTGCAGCCGAATCGTCCTGGTCGGTAGCCGCGCATTGCCTGAGTTTGAACCAGCAGTTATGGACGCAGCTCCTGCTGCAGATGCAGGCCGGCGTGAGCGCCCTGATGGCGGCGGCGACAAGCTCGAACATTGCCGAATCCATGACGCACCACGCGAAGCTGATCGCCGCGATGGCTCCCAGTCCCGATGCGCACGCGCAGTTGTCGAACGCCGCAGCCGACCTCGCCCGCGTCGCACTCGAGCCGATTCATGCGCGTGCGACTGCCAATGCCGAACGCCTCGGCAAGCGGAAAGCGACAGACGCGGACTCATGAGCGCGCCGGGCGCGCGAGAAAACACTCGAGATCGGCCAACGCCAGCGGACGACTGAACAGATAGCCCTGGTACGTCCGGCAGCCCTGCTGGGCGAGGAATGCGCGCTGCTCCTCGCTCTCCACGCCCTCGGCGACCACGCCCAGGCCCAGGCTCTCGGCGAGCACGATGATCATCCTGGCAATGGCTGCATCGTTCGGATCGACCAGGATGTCGCGCACGAAACCCTGGTCGATCTTGAGCTGGTCGAGCGGCAGGCGCTTGAGGTAGGCGAGCGAGGAATAGCCGGTGCCGAAATCGTCAAGCGAGAATCCGACGCCCCTCGCCTTGAGTGCATCCATCTTCGCGACCACCTTCTCGACATCGACCACCAGCGAACTTTCGGTCAACTCCAGCTCGAGACGGGCCGGATTCGCCCCCGTGCGCATAAGCACGTCGAGCACCTCCGAGGCGAAGTCGTCCTGCCTGAACTGCCGCGCGCTGACATTGACGGCGATCTTGAGCAAGGCGCGCCGCGGGTCGGACGCCCAGGCGGCGAGCTGGGCGCAGGCGGTCTCGAACACCCAGCGCCCGAGGGGCAGGATCAGCCCGCTCTCCTCGGCCAGGGGGATGAACTCCGCGGGCGAGATCATCCCGCGCTCGGGATGGCGCCAGCGCACCAGCGCCTCGACGCCGACCACGCTGCCATCAGCGCCAATCTGGGGCTGGTATTGCAGCAGGAACTGCTGCTTCTCAAGCGCCTCCCACAGCCCGGCCTCCACCTCGGCACGCGCACTCACCTCGGCCTGCATCCTCGGATCGAAGAAGCACAGCGCATTGCGCCCGGCGACCTTGGCCTGATACATCGCCATGTCGGCGCGTTTGAGCGGCTCCTCGACACGCTCGCCGGGGTGATCGCCGAACAGGGTCACGCCCACGCTGGCCGAGACCCGATGTTCCGAACTGCCGAGCTCGAAGCGCTTGTGCAGGGCCTGCAGAATCTTGTTGCCGATCGCCTCGGCATGACGAGCCGCCTCGAGCTCATCGCCGCTCAGGTCCTGCAGCATGACGACGAACTCATCGCCGCCCAGCCGGGCGACGGTGTCATCCCTGCGCACGCAGTGCCCGAGAATGGCCGCAACCTGCTCGAGCAGGCGATCGCCCTCGTCGTGGCCCACGGTATCGTTGACCGCCTTAAAGTTGTCGAGGTCGATGAACAGCAGGGCACCCTTGCTCCGGTCACGCGCGCAGGCCTCGAGCGCGAACTCGAGCCGCTCCATGAGCAGGCGACGGTTGGGCAGGCCGGTCAGCGGATCGAAGTAGGCCAGCCGCCTGACCTCGGCCTCGGACGACTTGCGGGCCGAGATGTCGCGCGCCGAATTGAACAGCACCGTCTTGCCATCCACCTCGAGCGGAAACGCGCTGATCTCGACCGGCAGCACGCTGCCATCCTTGCGCCGATAAGCCGTCTCGAAAGTGTGCACTTCGCTCGACGCCAGCATGCGCGCGAGGCCTTCCCTCAGCTCCGGCTCCGGTAAGTACGCATCCCACGCCGACACGTTCATGCCAATGATGTCACCGTGCGCGTAACCGAGCATGCGGCAGAAGGCATCGCTGGCCTCGATCACCGTGCCCTTCCCATCAACGATGTGGATGCCGTCGCTGGCGTTCTGCAGCAGGATGCGGCTGCGCTGGTTTGCGCGTTCGTTGGCATTGATCAGACGCCACAGCAGCCCACCCGCCAGCACCGTGACCGCCAGGAACAACGCCCACAGCAGCAGCGCCTTGCGCACGTCCTCGCGCCATTGCGCCAGATAGTCCTTCTCCCCCCAGCCAAGTACCACGAACGCCGGCATACGCTCGAGCCTGCGGTAGGCGTTGATGCGCGTGACGCCGTCCGCGGTGCGCGAGCTGTAGAACGACTGCGCCAGCACCCCGGAGGCGACGATGTCGCTCAATTCCTTCGAGCCGCCGCGGGTGGCGATCGCACCGGCGGGCGAGTCGAGTGCAGGCCAGCGCGCGATCATCACCATGTCCTGGTCGCGTATCAGCGCAATGCCATGCGGCCCCAGTTTGAGGCCCGACAATAGTTCCTGAAAATACGCCGCAGGTACCGCCGCCGTGACGACCCCCGCAAAGCTGCCGTCGGGCGCGTTGTAGCGACGCGAGAACACGACGATCCAGGCGCCGGCGATACGCCCGAAGACGAGCTTGCTCGCCCATGTGCGCTGGTCGTCCTCCGCACGGTGCCTGATGAAGAAATCGCGGTCGGCATAGCTCACCTGCGTCGTGGGCGTGACGGCGTGCCCGAGCACCACCGCGCCGTCCGCATCGGTGACCCGGATCTCGGCCCTGTGCGACAGCCAGGCCTGATGCTGCGCGATGAGCGCATTCATTTCGCCCCGACCAAGCGCCAGCCCCTGGCGCAGATCGCGCTCGAGGTGGGTCTGCACCTCGCGCAGCAGCAATTCGATCTCGCGCACCGACGCGCTCACGCTCTGGTCGAGCAGCAGCGCCATGTTTTCGACGGTCGTGCGGACCTCCTGCTCCTTGCGCTCCTTCGCTGCAGACATCGCATACGCCAGGAGCCCCCCGATGAAG
>CZCA01000100.1_pt1 | contig 21173 bp, 18 predicted proteins | sample 591981 | NCBI WGS metagenome assembly CZCA01 (sample SAMEA3556810, study PRJEB10932) | anaerobic digester metagenome
CCGTCACCTTACCAGAAGGACCGCCCTTCCTTTAATTTCAACCACATGAGATACACAACCGCATCTGGCATCTATCCTCCCCATGTGACTTTTGTCGCAGCGCATCGCCTCATGGTTCTGTATCCTGCTGACTGCTGAGCGTTCCCTCGGATCAATCACAGGAGGTTGTTGGATGGAAACATGGCCTTTGCCGCGCATTGACGCTGCACGCTGCACAGGTTGCGAGCGTTGCATTGAAATTTGCCCAACCCAGGCGCTGGCGCAGGTGGCGGACAAGGCCGCGCTGCTCTATCCGGATCGCTGCACCTATTGCACACTCTGCGAAGACATCTGCCCGACCAACGCCATCGCGTTGCCGTTCTTGATTGTCTTTGCCGGGCAGCGCTCCTGAGCCGCACTGCTGATCGGTAGTAAAGACCACGCGTCCACTGGCGTATTGGGCGCGCCTGGTCTGGCGAAACACTCATTTCAACATAAGGAGAGCGACATATGAGGCGATGGATTGTATTGGTTTTGCTGTTGATGGCAGCAGCAGCAATCTTTGTGGCGTGTAGCGACGAGGAGCCGGAACCGACCGCCACCCCTGTCCCGGCGCCGGTGCAAGCCAGTGGCGGCGGTGGTTTGCCGGATGACCTGCTGGCGGTGGCGAATGCGCGTGGACTGACCCCGCAGGACATCCGCGCCGCGCTCAAGACCTATGTACCCAGCGGCAAGAAGGATGAGTACTACCTCTTCTCGTCGGGTGGGCAGTCGGGCAACGTCGTCGTGATCGGCGTGCCGTCGATGCGCATCCTCAAGCAGATCGCCGTCTTCACGCCGGAGGCCTGGCAGGGCTACGGCTACGGCGAGGTTGGCACCGAAGCCGTGCTGGATGGCGGCAACGTGGACACAACCACGATTCGCATGGGCGACACCCATCACCCCGCGTTGAGCGAGACGAATGGCGAGTATGACGGTCAGTTTCTCTTCATCAACGACAAAGCCAGCGCACGCGTCGCCGTCATCGACCTGCGCGACTTTGAGACCAAGCAGATCGTCAAGGATCCGAACCTGATCAGCAACCACGGTTCGTCCTTCGTGCCGCCGAACACCGAGTACGTGATCCAGGCCAGCCAATACGCGACGCCGCTGGGCTGGGAATATGCGCCGATCAGCGAGTACAAGGAGAAGTATCGCGGGCTGATCACCCTGTACAAGTTCGACCGTGAAAAGGGTCGCATCGACCTGGCGAACTCCTTCAGCATCGAGATTCCGCCCTACTGGCAGGACTTGTGCGACGCGGGCAAGCTGGTTTCCGACGGCTGGGCGTTCTGCAACAGCTTCAACACCGAGATGGCGACCGGCGGCATCGAGTCGGGCAACCCGCCTTTCGAGGCCGGCGTCAGCCAGCGCGACACCGACTATCTGCACATTTTCAACTGGCGCAAGGCGGCGGAGGTGGCGGCGCAGGCAGGCAAGACCGAGGTAATCAACGGCATGCGCGTCATTCGCATCCCCACAGCGGTGGAGGAAGGCATCCTCTACCTGGCGCCGGAGCCAAAAAGCCCGCACGGCGCCGACGTCACACCTGACGGCAAGTACATCACCGTCGCCGGCAAACTTGACCCGCACGTGACGATCTATTCCTTCGACAAGATCATGAAAGCCATCGAAGCCAAGAACTGGACGACCGACGACTTCGGCATCCCGGTGTTGGACTTCGACGCCGTGATGCTGACGCAGGTCGAACTGGGGCTGGGGCCGCTGCACACGCAATACGACGACAAGGGCAACGCCTACACCAGCCTCTTCCTCGACAGCGCTGTGGCGAAGTGGTCGCTGGGCGGCGACGACCCCGCCGGCTACAAACTGTTAGAGAAGTTGCCGGTGCAGTATAACATCGGTCACATCTCGGCGGCGGAAGGCGACACCGTCAGCCCGGATGGACAGTACCTGGTGGCGCTCAACAAGTGGGCGGTGGATCGCTTCCTGTCTGTCGGCCCCCTCAAGCCGCAGAACGAGCAGTTGCTCGACATCGGCAGCGATCAGATGAGCGTGCTCTACGACATGCCGATGGGTATCGGTGAGCCGCACTACGCGCAGATGATCAAAGCCGACAAGATCAAGGCGTGGGAGGTCTATCCAGAAGTGGGGTGGGACCCGCTTACACAGGCGCCTTCCGAGTTTGCGGTCAAACCGGGTGAAGAGCGCATCGAACGCGACGGCAACAACGTGACAATCTACATGACCGCCGTGCGTTCGCACCTGACGCCGGAGCACGTCACGCTCAAGCAGGGCGACAACGTGACCTGGCACATCACCAACATCGAGACGGCGCCGGACGCCACACACGGCTTCGACATCGGCGGCCAGAATATCAGCCTGAGCATCGAACCGGGCGAGACGGCCACCTTCCAGTTCACCGCCAACCATTCCGGCACCTACGCCTACTACTGCACCGAGTTCTGCTCGGCGTTGCATCTGGAGATGATGGGTTACATGATGGTCGCGCCGGAAGAAGCGAATTAGCGAATTGGAGATTGAGAGATTGAGAGATTGAGAGATTGGAGATTAGAGATTGATCGTCCACTGAAGCCAATCTCCAATCTCCAGTCTCCAGTCTCCAGTCTCCAGGAGCATCTGATATGGCACCAGAAATCGAAAAGTTCATCGGGCCACGCGTACCGACGGACGAACTCAAGGCGCACCGGATGCGCTATATCATCCCAACTTTGCTCTTCGTGGCGGCGGCGGTGTTGTTGATCATCTCGATCCAACGCCCGTGGTGGCGGCTCAAGCTCAACGCCCCGCAATACCCCGCCGGGCTGTACGTGACGGCTTACGTCAACCGCATGACCGGCGACATCGCTGAGATTGACGGGCTGAACCACTACATCGGCATGCGCCCGCTGGCGGAAGCCGCTGTTCTGGAGCAGTCGATCTCGGTTTTCGGCATCGTGGCCCTGGCGATGCTGATTCTGGCGGCGACGTTTGTGCACAGCAAATGGGCGGCGCTGCTCACATTGCCAGCGCTGCTGCTGCCGGTCTTCTTTCTGGCGGATCTGCAATTCTGGCTCGCCAACTTCGGGTTGAATCTTGACCCCAACGCGGCGCTCTCCAGCAGCGTCGATCCCTTCATCCCGCCGGTGCTGTGGAAAGGCGAGATCGCGCAATTCAGCACCGTGCCGCGCCTGCTCAGCGGTTTCTGGCTGTCGCTGTGGGCGTCAGGATTGATTCTGGCTGGATTGTTCTTCCATCGCCGGGCGTATAAGCCGCTGGTGGAAGCACAACACACGCAAGGCAGTTCATGATGGAACTCGGGGCGAGGTGCGTGGTGAAGAGGCAAATGTCGAAACATGCCAGTCTTGTGGCAAAGATGTTGTTGCTGCTCATCGTCGCGGCGCTCACCCTTCCGCTTCATGTTGCGGCGTCGGGGCAGGTCACATCGCAGGCGGTCGCGGCGACCACGCAGTGCGGGCATGTCAGCCTGCAAGCCATGATCGACGACGCCACCCCTGGCGACACGGTAGTCGTGCCGGCGGGAACCTGGCAGGCGCCGCTTCACATCGACAAGCCGCTCACGTTGGAGGGCCAGGCATGGCCCGTGATCCAGGGCGACGGCAGCGGCGATGTGATCCGCATCTCGGCGCCCGATGTGACGGTGCGCGGGTTGGTCGTGCGCGGTTCGGGCATCTCGCTCGATCGCGAGGATGCCGCCATTCGCTCCTCCGGCGCCAACACTGTGATCGAAAACAACCGCATCGAGGACGCGCTCTTTGGCGTCTATCTGGAGCAGGCGCCGGACAGCATCGTGCGCGGCAACACGATCCACGGGATGGAGCTGCCAATCTCGCGGCGCGGCGATGGGCTGAAGATTTTCTACAGCCCGCGCACCCTGATCGAAAACAACGTGATGCGCGACACGCGCGACGCGTTGCTCTGGTATTCACCCTATTCCATCGTGCGCGGCAACGACTTCGCCACGGGGCGCTACGGGCTGCACATGATGCAATCCGATCACCACCTGATTGAAAGCAACATCTTCCGCAACAACTCCGTCGGCGTCTATGTGATGTACGGCACGGGCTTCGAACTGCGGCGCAACCTGCTCGCCGACAACCGCGGCCCCAGCGGCTACGGCGTCGGCCTCAAGGAAGCCAGCGACGTGCTGTTGGAGGGCAACCGCATCGTCAACAACCGCGCCGGCGTCTACTCGGATTCGTCGCCCCTGCAGCCGGAGACTGCCGTCACTTATCACAACAACCTCTTCGCTTACAACGAAATCGGACTGGAGATGCTGCCCAACACACAGCGCAACCGCTTCCAGGACAATATCTTTCTCGACAATGGCGAACAGGTCAACGTCTATGGCGGCGGCGACCTGACGCACAACGCCTGGGCGGTGGACGGTCGCGGCAATTACTGGAGCGACTACGCCGGCTTCGACGCCAATGCCGATGCCATCGGCGACCTACCCTATACCAGCAAAAGTCTGTTCGACAATCTGGCTGGTTCGCATCCAGAATTGCGTCTTTTTCATCTCAGCCCGGCGAGCGACGCGCTCGATCTGGCGGCGAAAGCCTTCCCGATCTTCGCGCCGCAGCCGCGCATGAGCGACCCGGCGCCGCTGATGCAGCCACCTGCGTTGCCCGACACGCCCGGTTTGACGCCGCCGCCAACCGCAATCAACCTTGCCGCTGCGGCAGCCATGGTGATGCTGGCGCTCTCCATTCTTGCCGCGGGAACACGCCGCCGAAGGCGCCAACGGCACACTCTCTCTGCGCAAGCTGCGTAATCTGCGGATAACCAACATGATCGAGTTTACCGACCTCACCAAACGTTACGGGAAATTCACCGCCGTCGAGCACCTGACGCTGCACGTGCCGGCGCAGGGCGCAGTGGCGCTGTGGGGCGTCAACGGCGCCGGCAAGACGACCGTCATCAAGTGCCTGATCGGGCTGTTGCGCTACGCAGGGCGCATCACGGTCGATGGCTGCGATGTGCAGCGACAAGGACGCGCCGCCCGCCAACGCATCGGCTACGTGCCGCAGGAACTGGCTTTCTACAAAGAGATGACCACCTACGACATGGCAGAGTTTTACGCGCGCTTGAAGGGTGCGCCCGCCGCCCGCATCGAACCGGTGCTGGAGCAGGTTGGTCTGAGCGAGCATCAGGACAAGCCAGTCGGTGCACTGTCGGGTGGCATGAAGCAACGGCTGGCGCTAGGGCTGGCGCTCCTGGCTGACCCGCCCGTGCTGGTGATGGACGAGCCGACTTCCAACCTGGACACCGCTGCCCGCAGCCAACTGTTGCAACTGCTGGTGCAGGTCAAACAGGCGGGCAAGACCATTCTCTTCACCTCACACCGCATCGAGGAGATCGAGGCGCTGGCGGATGAAGTGGCGGTGATGGAACGCGGGCGCCTGCAATTTCGCTGCCCTGCCGCCGAGCTGGCGCCGCGCCTGGGTCTGCGCACACAGGTGAAATTCATCCTGCCGGGGCATCAGCTCGAGCAGGCGCTGGCGGTCTTGCAGCGCGAGGGGCTGGCCGCGCGGCGCAACGGCGTCGGCGTCATCGTCGAGGTGGCGCCCGGCGAGAAGGCGCGCCCGATCCATACGCTGCGCCGCGCCGACATCGAGGTTTCCGACTTTGAGGTGGAATGATGACCGCAAAAGTAATTTGGGCGCTGGCGCAAAAAGAGTTGCGCGACGCATTGCACAATCGCTGGTTTTTGCTATACACACTGGCGTTCATCGGGCTGGCGCTGGCGTTGTCCTACATGTCGCTGGCAGGCGCGGGGATTGCGGGCTTTGCCGGTTTTGGACGCACCGCCGCCAGCCTGATCAACCTGGTGCTGCTGATCATCCCGCTCATGGCGCTGACCATCGGCGCGCAGAGCCTGGCGCACGAGCAGGAGCAGGGCACGCTGGCGTATCTGCTGGCGCAGCCAGTGACGCGGGTGGAGGTCTTCGCGGGTAAATATCTCGGTCTGGCGCTGAGTTTGCTGGCGTCGCTGGGGCTGGGCTTTGGGATTGCCGGGGTCGTGCTGGCGCTGGCGAACGGCGCAGGGTCACCGGCAGCCTACGTCAGCCTGGTGGGGCGCACCTTCCTGCTCAGCCTGACGATGTTGAGCGTCGGCTTTCTCGTCTCGGCGTTCACCAAACGCGCCGGCGTCGCCATCGGCATCGGGCTGTTTCTTTGGCTGGCTTTTGTGTTCCTGGGCGACCTGGGGCTGATGGGCACGGCAATCACGCTGCGGCTACCGGTGGAGCAACTGCTGTGGCTCTCCCTGCTCAACCCGCTGCAGGTTTTCAAGATGGCGGCGATTCTCGACATCAACGCCACGCTCGATCTGTTAGGGCCGGCGGGCATCTACGCCATGCAGGAGTACGGCGCGCAGTTGCGCGGTCTCTTCCTGATGTTGACGGTGGCGTGGATCGTGGCGCCAGCGCTGGCGGCGTATGTGCGTTTCCATATACGCGGGGATTTGTAGGAGGGGCGAAGGGCGAGGGGCGACGTACACTTGCTCGGTTCGCGATGGACGATTCATTCCGCATAATTAGATGAATACGAGAAGACTTATGCGAATTATACTGCAATGGCGTTGGCTATTGCTCATGGCGCTGGCTATGCTGGCTGCGTGCGCGGGCGGCCCAACCACGCCTGAGCCGGCAAAAATTCGTTTTGGTGAGACGATCTGCACTGAGTGCGGCATGATCATCAGCCAGCCGAAATATGCCAGTTCGTTCGCCTACGCCGAGAGCGAGGGGCGCTTCAAGAGTCTGCCCTTCGACGACATCGGCGACATGCTGGCGTACATGCGCAAACACAGCGATTTGATCCCGGTGGGTGTGTGGGTGCACGACTACATCAGCGAGGAATGGATCGACGCTGAACGCGCCTATTTCGTGCACAGCGACGCCATCAAGTCGCCGATGGGTCATGGCATTGCCGCCTTCGCCGACAAGTCAGCAGCGGAGCAATTCGCCGTCGAGACCGCCGGGCAGATGCTGGATTGGGATCATCTACGGATCGAGATGGCAATGGCGGAGCATCAACATTGAAAAGACGGAGATTATGAGATTAAGAGATTGGAGATTGGAGATTTTCGGACTTGCTGGACGAACCGATCGTTTGCCAAGATGTACGCGCCGACGCCAGTAATTTCCAATCTCTAATCTCCCATCTCTCAATCATCTCCCAATCTTACAATCGCAATTCTATTTTTTTTGGAGGAGTAAACGATGTTCAAGCGAGTAGTGTTGTTCATTTGGGTCATCATGGCGTTGACGCTGCTGGCGGCGTGTGGCGGTGGCGATGAAAAGAAGGAAGAGGCGGCGCCGCAGCAGCAAGAGCAACCGACCGCCGCCCCACAGGCTGCGGCGCCAGTCGCCATCGTGGGCGACGCCAGTAACGGCGGCAAGATTTTCTCGACTGCCTGCGTCGCCTGTCACGGGCCGGAAGGCAAGGGCGTCCAGGGGTTGGGCAAAGATCTCACCACCAGCGAGTGGGTGGCGCAGCAAAGTGACGAGCAGTTGGTCGAATTTATCAAGAAAGGGCGCGATGCAAGCGATCCACTCAACACGACCGGCGTCGCTATGCCGCCCAAAGGCGGCAACCCGGCTATGAGCGATCAAGAGATCGCTGATATTGTCGCATTTGTGCGGTCGATCCATCAGCAGCCGTAGGCCAGTGGGTGTATTTCACGATGGGGGCGGATTCGGGCGGCAGCCGCCCGGTGAATCATGAGGATTTACAAAATGATCCGGCAATCGATGTTGCTGCCTTCCATGCACGGAGCGTCCTCCCCCGTAGGTCATCGCCTCCGGCGTGACGGTGTGGCAGACGAGAAACGTCCGGCTGGAAGCCGAACCTACGGTTACCGAATCTGTTTGCTAAATTTCATGAGCCGACTTTCGCTTTCAGCCTCGATTTCAATCGAAGGCGGCGCGCCCCGTATCTGAAGTACACCTTAGGCCAGTCACAGGTGCTGAGAGACTTTTGGGAGAGGTGATCTTGACGCAAGGACGCACGGTGGCAACGATTCACAGAGATGGCAAAAGGTTGTAGAAGAATGTTCTGTGCTTGCTTTGTGTCACCGCGTCCTTGCGTCAAGTTCGATCACTTTGCCATGCGGCTGCAAACGCGCACCGCCTTTTGTGAGAGGAAGAAGAGGTTTCCATGCTGCCAGTTGATTCGCTACAATCGGGCCAACTCAACGCGCTGAGCTTTCGCAATGTACACACGCGCGACATTCAGTTGGTCCGCCTGTTTCGGGGAGAAGAGTTGCACGCGTATTTGCTCGTCGTGCCGCCGGGCGCCAGCATCGACCGTCACATACACGAGAACAAGCATGAATTGTTCGACGTGATCGAAGGGGAAGGCGTCCTTGAGGTGGATGGGCGCAAGATGACCGGCACGCCGGGCAAATGCATCTTTGTGCCAGCAGGCTGCGCCCACAGCCTGCACAACACCTCCGATGCGTTGTGGACGTTGCGCATCACCTGTCAGGATCGCGTCTACCCGCGCCACATCGGCAAGTTGATGGGGCGCGCGATCCGGAAGCGGATGGCGCGTTGGTTCAAGCTATCATAGTGTCGTCTCCCTGGTGTTGCCTGTGACGCCTGGGAGATGGTAGCTTGATCTGGAGAGGTGCAGGGAGGAACCAGCGAGGTGACACACGATGTTGGAAATGCAGATCGATCAAATGTATAACCCCTTCGCCGTCCTGAATGGGATCGGCAAACCGGAAGTGTGGCAGATTGGTGGGCTGGACCCACTGCCCGAAGAGGAATGGACGCGTATGCGCGAATTTCTGGCGCTGAGCGACGCCGAAGTAAACGCCATGCTCAGCACGGTGGAGGCGCTCTTCCGTCGCGGGCATGAGCTGGTCGTCGCCACCTACGACTATCTGCTGCACAACCATGAGACCGCCGCCATCCTCGGCTGGGAAAATGGCGCCGACCCGACGCATCTGGCGGAGCGGCGGCGCTTCTTTACGGTGTGGCTGGCGCGGCTGTTGGGCATGGACTTCAGCGCTGATCTGGCAAATTATCTCTTCCGCGCCGGCAAGTATCACGCTGCGCACGGGCCGCGCCGCACGCACGTGCCGCCAGTCTACGTCACCGGCTCGATCAGCCTGGTCAACGGCGCGTTTGCCCGCTTCATCATGGAGGAGATGCCCGGCCATGCGTCGGCGCCGCTGGCGCTGGCAGGGTGGAACAAAGTGCTGACGCTGCATCTCCATCTGATGCAGATGGGTTATCAAGCCGCGTTGGCGCTGGATCACGGCGACTTTGGCGTGCCCTTCGTCCTCTTTGGGCGTATGCGCACGGTCACCGGCGTGCAGGAGCTGACGGTGCACGTCGAGCATGGCGCCACGGTGGAAAGTGCGTTGCGCAAGTTCTTCAACTACTTTCCAGCCAGCCGCGCCGAGGTCTTCGACGTAGCCTGGGCCGACGGCGAGCGCCTGGACAGCACCGGCACGCCCTGGTTCACGGTGAAACGTCAGTACGCCGTCAAGCCGATGTGGCGCGTTCTGCTCAACGGCAAAGACCTGAGCTACATCGGCGGCCCAGGGGTCGAACTGCATCCCGGCGACGAAGTGCACGTTTTTCCGCCGGGGAGATAGAGATTTAGAGATTGGAGATTGGAGATTTGGAGATTGGAGATTTGGAGATTGCATGATTGGACGCGCCGCGAGCCATGACGTCGAAAGCCCGTCTCTAGTCTCCAATCTCCAATCTCCAATCTCCAATCTCACAATCTCACAATCTCACAATCTCACAATCTCAACTGGAGCAAACGATGACTGACCAATACACACTTATCACCGCCCTGCAGGAACCGCTTGACGCGCCGGCGGATAGCATTGTCAGCCGCACAATCTATCATGGCGATGGGCTGCGCATGGTGCTCTTTGCTTTTGCGCCGGGACAGGAACTGACCGAACACACCTCGACGCGCGAAGCGATCATCCACGTGCTGGAGGGCGAGGGGCTGATTACGCTCGGCGCGGCGCAGGTCGATGCTTGTGCGGGAACCCTGATCCGCATGGCGCCCAACCTGCCGCACAGCGTGCAGGCGCGTACGCCGTTGCGCATGTTGCTCACTATGATCGGCAGGGGGTGATATGCAGGTGCAGACGACAGTCAGCCCACGCCTGCGTATCATGCGCGTGCTCTTGCTGGCGTTGGCGGTGATAGGGCTTCTTTTCGGCATGTGGGCAGGGCTGATCCGGCTGGGCTGGGGTTCGTTGCCGCCGCTGCGCCCGATGTTGCCGGCGTTGCACGGGCCGCTGATGGCAGGCGGCTTCCTCGGCGTGCTGATCGGTCTGGAGCGGGCGGTCGGCACGGGCAAACGCTGGGCATACGCTGGCCCGGCGTTGGTGGCGCTTGGCGTGGCCGCGTCGCTGGCCGGGCTACAGGTCGGCGTCGGGCCGGCGTTCATCACGGCTGGCAGCCTCGTCGTGACACTCGTGCTGGCAGGGTTGGTGCGTCTGCAACCGGCGCTCTTCACCGTGACCATGGCGTTGGGCGGGCTGGCGTGGGTGATCGGCAACGCGCTCTGGTGGTTGGGCTGGCCCCTGCCCGTTGCGGCGCTGTGGTGGATGGGTTTTCTGGTGTTGACAATTGCCGGTGAGCGGCTGGAACTCAGCCGGATGCTCAAGCTCTCAGCCTGGAGTGAGCGCATCTTTGTCGGCGCGACGGTGCTGCTGATCGGCGGGCTGGTCGTGAGCGCCATTGCCTACGCCGCCGGCATGGCGATCAGCGGGCTGGCGTTTCTGGTTGTCGCCCTCTGGCTGCTGCGTTACGACATCGCCCGGCGGCGCATCAAGGCGGGCGGACAGGCGCGCTTCACGGCGCTGGCGCTGATCTCTGGCTACGTCTGGCTGGCTGTCGGCGCGCTGTTGCTGGTGCGTTTCGCTGGCGTCACAGCGGGGCCACAGTACGACGCCGCGCTGCATAGCATCTTTCTCGGCTTTGTCTTCGCCATGATCTTTGCCCACGCGCCGATCGTCTTTCCGGCGGTGCTGCACATTCCGCTCGTTTTCAGCAATCGCTTCTACATTCCGCTAGTGCTGTTGCATATTTCTTTGCTTTTGCGCGTCGGCGGCGATCTCCTGGGCTGGTGGGATGCGCGGCTGTGGGGTGGTCTGCTCAACGTCATCGTGATCCTGGCATTTCTGGGCATCACCGTAACCTCGCTGCGACCACGCGCCGTACAGCCGCCCCTACTGACGCCAAAACCTGCACCCCGTTAACCATTATGCCGCCAATTACACGCCTCTTTGTCAAAACCAGCCTGCTCTATCTGGTGGCGGCGTTTGCCGCTGGTCTGTTGCTGGCGCTGCGACCGTTGCTGCCGCTGCCGGCAATTGTCGGCGGCCTGACGCCGGTCTACTTTCACCTGTTCATGGTTGGCTGGGTGATGCAGCTCATTGCGGGTGTGGCGTATTGGATGTTCCCCAAGTGGAGCAAGCTGCTGCCGCGCGGTCACGATGGATTGGCGCGGGCGACATACGGGCTGCTCAACACCGGGCTGTTGCTGCGCGTCCTCGCCGAGCCGGCGCAAAGTGTGAGCGCCTGGGTGGGGTGGGGCTGGCTGATTGTGCTGGCGGCGCTGTTGCAGTGGCTGGGCGGGCTGGCATTTGTCGCCAACACCTGGCCGCGCGTCAAGGAAAAGTAGCGCAAGCAGATGCCGACGCCAGATCGCAGAGGCGCAGAGAGGCGCAGAGAGAAAAAGCTGAGAGGCATAGAGGGTTTTTCGGTGGTTTCTCTGCGCCGCTGCGTCAGAAGCAGGGGATTTTCAAGCGAGCACTGAGACAGAAAGGATGGATGGATGCCGCGTCTGAGCGCCTGGTTTGTGCGTGCTGCCCTGGTCTATCTTGGGCTTGGGTTTACCTTTGGCGGGCTGCTGCTTGCCAACAAAGGCGTTCCACTGCACCCGTTGACCTGGCGGCTGCTGCCCGCCCATATCGAATTTCTGCTCTTTGGCTGGACGCTGCAACTTGCTTTCGGCGTGGCGTTTTGGATTTTGCCGCGCTGGCAGACACAGCGCGGCGATGTGCGCCCGGCGTGGGCGGCGCTGATCCTGCTCAATGCCGGCATCTGGCTGGTGGCGCTGACGGGGTGGTTGGATTGGCCTGCCTGGAGTTTGGCGCTTGGAAGGCTGCTCGAAGCAACTGCGATCATTGCGTTCGCCATCCATGCGTGGCCGCGCATCAAACCATGGGTGGAAGCCCCTGCGTGAGCAGACCACGTTTCCATGTTACAATACCCGCTGTTGCTGGCCGAAGTAGAGCATCACTCACACATCACGACAGGAAATCGGTGCACCTATGTCGCCACCACAGGGGAAAGCGCAGCCAGATCACGTTATGCAGCCGTTGCCTGCATTGACGCCATACGTACGTTCGATTGCACTGGCGCGGCATAAGCTGACCCTCTTTCTTTACGACACATGCCCTGAGGTGCAGAACGGCGCCCCGCTAGTGCTTGTGCATGGGCTGGGTGATGAGGCGGACACCTGGCAATACGTATTGCCTGCGTTGTCCGCAACGCGGCGCGTGGTGGCGGTCGATTTGCCCGGCTTTGGGCGCAGTGACAAACCTGATGCGCCCTACACTGTGCCCTGGTTTGCTGCTGTATTGGGGGAGCTGCTGGACGCATTGCAAATTGAACAGGTTGCGTTCGCTGGTCACTCACTGGGGGCCAGCGTGTGTCAATGGTTCGCCCTGGAACAGCCAACACGCGTCCAGCGGCTGGCGTTGCTGGCCGGGGGATTGGCGGCGGCGCCGCGCAAGCCAGATTTGAACACCTTGCTGTTATTGACGCCGGGAATTGGGGAATGGCTCTATACGCGGCTGCGCAAGGACCCGCAGGCCGCCTATGCTTCGCTGCGACCTTTCTATGCCAACCTCGATGCGCTGCCGCAGGCGGAGCGCGACTTCTTATTGGTGCGCGTCAATCAGCGTTTATGGAACGACGACCAGCGCCGCGCCTTCTTTCGCACCTTGCGCGGGCTGGTGCGCTGGCTGCCTGCGCAACAAAAAGCGTTGCCAGACCGTTTGGCTGGATTCACAACACCGACTTGCGTGCTGTGGGGTGAGCAGGATCATATCGCCGGCGTGGAAAATGGACGTTTGCTGGCGCAACTCCAACCTGCGGTGCACCTCAGCATCTTGCCTGACGTCGGGCACAACCTGCACCATGAGCGACCCAAAGCGGTGGCGCAGGCGCTGGCCGATTTCTTTGCGCGACCTGTTTGAGCGGTTATTCGAGAAATCCGTCTCCTGAGTCCGAACTAATGCTATAAAATTTGTTGTCCTAGCAGCGACGCAATCAGCGCCACCGCGACCTCTGCCGTGCGGTTGCCGTCGTCCAGGATGGGGTTCACCTCCACGACATCCAGCGAGCAGACTTTGCCGGACTCAGCCAGAATCTCCATGAGCAGATGCGCCTCGCGGAAGGTCAGCCCGCCGGTCACCGGGGTGCCGACGCCTGGCGCCACTGTTGGTTCCAGTGCATCCATGTCCAGACTGACATGGATGCGCGGCAAGCGATTGAGCCGTGCCAGCGCGCGTCGCGCCACGGTTGCCATTCCCAGTTCGTCAATATCGCGCATGGTGTAGACAATGATGCCGCTGTGCGCTAGGGCGATGCGTTCCTGCAAGTCCAGGTCGCGGATAGCAATCATCACGATGTCCTGTGGTCGCAATTTTGCGCCGGCCGCGCCGAGGTTGACCAGGTCGGGGTGACCCTGCCCACTGAGGACGGCCATCGGCATCCCGTGAATGTTGCCGGAAGGGGTGGTTTCCGGGGTGTTGTAGTCACCATGAGCGTCGATCCAGATCACACCGAGGGGACCCTGCGCCGCCATGCCGCTGATGGTGCCGATGGCCATGGAATGGTCGCCGCCCAGAAAAATGGGGAAGTCATCACGGCTGCAGGCGCTGGCAACGTCGTAGATCGCGCGACAGGCGGCGGTGACGGCGCCGAGATGACGCAAGCCGCCGCCGCTGGTTTCGACCCAACGCTCGCGACGGACGTCATCTTCGTCGCGGCCCGCCACTGGTATATTGCCGATATCGTGAACTTTGTGGCCAAGCTGCACCAAACGGTCGTACAGCCCGGCGTAACGCACGGCGCCTGGCCCCATGTCCACGCCGCGCCGCTGCTGCCCCAAATCCATCGGCACGCCGACGATTTTTACATTGCGCGGATGCAGGTTGATTTCCATTGGTCACCCCACTTCTTCCATCTGTTCGATTTGCAGCCAGCCGCTGCCCCACTCGTCTTCCAGCCAGCGCCCGCGAATGCGCACCACTGCCCACGGCGGCGGGGTGTTCATCCCACGTGGCGGGATTGCGATGCAATAGTGCGTGCGGTCGTTCAGGAAAAAGCCCTTGCCGCCGGTCCAGCCAGGTAGCCGGGCGCCCGCAACTTGTACTGGCTGACGGGGAAGTTGCGCCACTATCGCCAGCGCCAGGCAATCTGTTGCCGCATCCGGTTGTACATCGAGTGGATGCACGCTGACCGGTTGTCCCAGGATGTACATTTCCCACGCTAACCGCTGCGCGGCGCTGTCGGGTATGATTTGCTGTGCCATGAAGTCAAAGGCAAATTGTTGTTGATCGCTTTCCGCCACCGCCAACAACGCTGCACGGCTAATGCCCAAGCCGTCGAGGGCGCCGCATTGGATCAGATGCGTGAGCTCCTTGCGTTGCAGGGAGACGCGACGCAGCAAGTCGGCGAGATTGGTGAAGCGGCTGCGGCGTCGTTCGGCGATGATCGCGTGTACACTGGCCTGACGCAGATCGCGCACCTGGTTTAGCCCCATATAGAGCACAGGGCGATTATCTTCCTGCACCAGCGTAAACTCGCCGTTGCTGAAATTGATGTGCGGTGGGCGCACGGCAATGCCCAACCGCTGCGCCTCGGCGATGTAGACAGCGGGGTGGTGGAAGCCACCCCAGTTCGCCAGCCGTGCGCAGAGAAAAGCTGCCGGCCAATGCGACCGCACGTAAGCTGAGCGATAGCTCACATCGGCGTATGCGGTGGCGTGCCCCTGATTGAAGCCATAGCCGGCGAATGGCTCCACCTGCTCCCAAAGTGTGCGCGCCTGCGTCTCGCTCATACCGGGACCGTCGGGCGCAGGGCGTTGACAGCCGGCGATGAAGCGCGCACACATGGCGGCCATCTCATCGCTCTGAAATTTGCTCATCCCCTTGCGCAGATGATCCGCCTCCGCCCATGACAGTCCGGCAATCTCGCGCGCGATCCGTAAGATCTGCTCCTGGAAGATCAGCACACCTTTGGTGCGGTGCAGAATCGGCGCCAGGGCAGGATGCAAATAGCTGACAGGTTCAACGCCACGATAGCGACGGATGAAGTGCTGCGCCATGCCGCCCAACGCCGGGCCTGGCTTGAAGAAGGCGTTGGCGATCGCCAGGTCTTGCACCGTGCGCGCCTGAAGCTGGCGGAGCGTGCGCTGAGCGCCGCTCGATTCACACTGGAAGACGCCAATGGCATCCCCCCGCGCCAGCATGTCGCCCGTCTGCACATCCTCAAGCGGGATGGCGTCGACGCGAAACGTGGGGTCGTAGTGGGTGCGCACCAGGTCGGCGGCGTCGGCCAACACGGTCAGTGCGCGGATGCCGAGCAGGTCGATCTTGGGCAGTCCAAGCGTCTCAACGTCGCCGTGGTCGAACTGCGTGATCAGGAAGCCTTTGGGCGCCATCTGCACGGGCACGATGTCGGTCAGTGGGCCTGGGGTGATGACGACGCCGCCCGGATGGACGCTGAGATGGTCCGGCTGGTGTAGCAGGCCAAACGCCGCCCGCACGACTGGGTGCAGCGTCGGGTCGGTAATCTTGGTCAGCGCACTCTCCAGCGTCTGCGCAGAGCGGCGACGTGGGTCGGGATGCCAGTCGTCCGGCAGCAGCCTGACCAGCCGGTTGGTGGTCGTCTCATCCAACCCGTAGGCTTTGGCGCTTTCGCGCAGAGCGGAGCGTAGCCGCAGCGTGCTGATGGTGGCGACGAGCGCCACGCGGTCGGCGCCGTAGGTTTGGCGCACATAGTCCAGCACCTCGTCGCGCCGCACGCTGCAGAAGTCGAGATCGATGTCGGGCAGGCTGCTGCGCGCCGGGTTGAGAAAGCGCTCGAAGAGCAAGTCATGGGCAATCGGATCGACGGTCGTGATGCCGATGGCGTAGGCAACCAGTGAGTTCGCCACGCTGCCGCGCGTCGAGACGGGGATGTCGTGACGCCGCGCGAAGCGAACGATGTCGGCCACGAGCAGGAAGAGGGGTGCAATGCCATGGCGGGCGATGGCGGCCAGTTCGACGTTAGCGCGTGCGGTCAGTTGTTCCCAATCTGACCGGTCTGCGGCGTAGCGGATGTGCAGCCCGGCGGTCGTCTGCGCGGCCAGTGCGGCGTCGTGACTCTGGCCGGCGGGCAGCGCCAACACTGGCCAGATCGGGCGGCCATCGGGCAGGGCTGGCTGACAGGCGGCGGCGATGGAGGTTGTGGCGGCCAGGGCGGCGGGAAAAGCGGCGTAGCGCGCCGCTATCTCCTGTGGCGTGAGCCAGTGGAGCGTCACAGCGTCATCGCCAGCATCAAGGCGGTCTTCGGCGCGGAGCGCCGTCAGGGTGGTGTTGCGGGCGATGGCGGCGAGGAGGTGCAGACGGTCGCGGTCGTCAGGTTCCAGACAGTAGATCGACTGCGCCGCTGCCACGCCGATGCCGAAGCGGGCGGCCAGCGTTGCGATCGCCCCGCCCAGCGCTGCGTCCTCTTTTCGCGCCAGATCGATCGTGAGCCAGGCGCGCTCGCCAAAGACGCCTGCCAGCCAGCTCACTACTCGCCCTGCTGCAGCCATGTCACCCTCTTGCAGCCAATGATGCACCCAACCGCGTCGTCCCCCTGACAGACAGATCAGCCCAGCCTGGTTGGCTTTGATTTCGTCCCAGGTCAGGCGGGCGCCGAGGGTTCCGGCGCGGGTAAGCGAACCTTGCAACGCGGAGGAGAGTCGGCAGAGAGCGCGATACCCCTCTGGCCCGCTTGCCAACAGGGTGAGTTCGCCCGGCGATTGTGACATGGTCACGCTGTGAGGGGCGGTTACACTTGCTGTCACATTCGCCGTCACACTCGCCGTCATGCCGATGATCGGCTGCACACCGGCGGCCAGGCAGGCGCGTTGAAATGCAACGGCGCCGTAGAGCACGTTGGTGTCAGTCAACGCCAGATGCGTCATGCCGTCCTGCGCCGCGCGCGCTGCCAGCGCCTCGACTGGGGCCGTGGCGCTGAGCAGCGAGTACCAAGAGTGGACGTTGAGATGGACAAAGTTGGCCGCGTGCGTCGTCATGCCGCGATCTTACGCTGGAGTGTCAGGAATCTCCAATCTGCGAGGGGAGATTGAGAGATTGGGAGATTGGGAGATTGAGAGATTATTGCTCTCCAGGTTGTCACGTCATAGCATTCATAATCTTTCCGGCGACTTCATGGAGATGAACAACTTGATTCGGTAATTGGAGATGCGGTTCGTCGCCACATTTTCCTGCCCGACGAGAATGTGCGGCCAAGAGCCGCGCGGACTTATGCCCGGCTTCGCCCCTCGCTACTCCTTCACCACAACGCGGGTGCCTTTGCTGGCCCATTCGTAGAGCGCTTTGGCTTCCTCGACGCGCAGGTTGACGCAGCCATGGCTGACCGGTGTGCCAAAGTTGTTGTGCCAGTACGCGCCATGAATGGCGAAGTCGCCGTCGTAGTACATGGTCCAGGGCACGTCGGGCGTGTCGTAGTCGACGCCGCGCATACGCGCCTTCTCGAACTTCAGGTAGATGGCAAATTCGCCGGGCAAGGTGCGGAAGCCTGGCTTGCCCGTGCTGACGGTTGTCTCGAAGACCGGCACGTCGCCCTGCCAGGCGATCAGCTTCTGGTCGGAAATGTCGACTTCGATCCAGCGTTCACCGTCGGCTGGCGCGTCCGTGCGGAAGACGACGGGCGTTGGTGCAGGCGCGGGCTTGTCTTCCACAGTAGCTTCAGGTTTCACTTCAGCGTTGGCGACTTCTGGTTTGGCGGCAGGCGGCGCTCCGGTGTTGGCGATCGTCACCGGCACGAAGATTTCGTCGTAATTCAGATTGCTGTGCACGACGCGCAGGCGCAAGAGATGATCGCCGTTCGGGTAAAGGGTTGTGTCCCATGTCGCCAAAACATCCGTGCTGACGACAGGCTCTGTGCCCAGCGCCAGAAAAGTAGCGCGCTGTGGGTCGCCATCGATCAGCAGATCGAGCTGCCACTTGCGAAAGGTGGGATGTTGCGCCATCCCTTGCACGGTGACGACGCCGCTGAGCGAGGCATTGGCTTGCGGAGCGGAGATGGCGCCATCATGTTGTGCAAAAGCTGGCGTTGCTGCCAACATCATCCAGAAGCAAGCGGCCAGAACGGCGCGCCAATAGCGTTGCATCAACCAACCATTCATTGCATCAATACCCTTTCTTCGGCTGTTCATCGCCCACGGCAAGAGCAGTCGTGGGCACGCTGCGCCAGTATTGTATCACGGCATTGTATCACAGCCGCGTGTTAGAGGTGATCTTGGGTCACGGCTGCACGGGAGTCAGCGTTGGCCACTGGGCCATGTTGACACAGCTTCTTCGCGCGCTTTATCTCCCGCCCTGGTTTTGCTGCTCTTTTCTGCCGGAAGTATACTGCCTTGACCTTGACTGACTTGTTGATTCACTTGCTAACCGGGCGCCTGGCGCCATCACGTACTTCACTACATCAAAGGATCGCATGAGCGACGGCTATTATCGATTCCCCACCATTCACCAGGACACGATTGTTTTTGTTTCCGAAGATGACCTTTGGAGCGTGGCGCGGCAAGGCGGCGTGGCGCGACGATTGACCAGCAACCTGGGCGAGATCAACTATCCGGCGCTTTCGCCTGATGGCGCTTGGTTGGCGTTTGTGGGACGCGACGAAGGGGCGCCAGAAGTCTATTTGATGCCGGCTGCAGGTGGCAGCGCGCGACGTATGACGTACCTCAATCACACCTGCCAGGTGTTAGGATGGGCGCCAGACGGTCAGCGCATTCTCTTCTCCACCAGTTACGGTCATTTTCACCCGCAGGAATTCACCATCTACACAGTCGCCATCGATGCCGCTGCGGGTCAGGTGACGCCGGTGGCAGTGGGGCCGGCGCGCACCATTGCCTATGGGCCAAACGGCGGCGTCGTGATCGGGCGCAACACTGGCGACCCGGCGCGTTGGAAGCGCTATCGCGGCGGCACAGCGGGGCATCTCTGGATCGATCGCAACGGCGACGGCGCCTTCGTGCGCTTTCTCGCCGACCTGCGCGGCAATTTAGCTTCGCCTATGTGGCTGCCCGGTGACGATGGCGGGCGTATTTACTTTATCAGCGATCATGAAGGGATTGGCAATCTTTACAGTGTGACGCCTGCCGGTGACGATTTGCGCCGGCACACCGATCACGCCGATTTCTATGCGCGCAACCCCAGCACCGACGGTGAGCGCATCGTCTATCATGCCGGTGCAGACCTTTATGTCTACGATCCAGCGCTTGATAGCGTAACAAAAGTTGCCGTCGAGTATCGCAGTCCGCGCGTGCAGCGCAATCGGAAGTTTTCTCCCGCCATCGCCTATCTCGACAGCGCGCGCCTGAACCCGACGGGTGAGGCGCTGGCCGTCACCACACGCGGCAAGGCATTCACCTTCTTCAATCACGAAGGCCCGGTCATGCAGATCGGCCAGCGCGACGGCGTGCGCTATCGACTGCCCGACTTCTTGAACGACGATCAGTATCTGGTCATGGTGGATGACGCCAACGGCGAAGAGGAACTGGTCATCTTCTCGGCAGATGTGGCCGAAGCACCGCGCCGTCTGACGGGGCTGGACATCGGGCGTCCTGTGGCGCTCAAAGTATCACCCACCGAGGACAAGGTCGCCCTGAGCAATCATCGCCAGGAATTGTTGATCATCGATCTGAAGAGCAGCGAGGTAACGCGCGTTGACCGCAGCGAATGGCGTCCCATTGCGGGGATGGACTGGTCGCCAGACGGACGCTGGCTAGCTTACGGCTTTGGCGTAGGGTTGAACGCCACCGAAATTCGGCTTTTCCGCTTGCCCGAGGCGCACTCAACGCCGGCAACGGACGGTGAACATGTTGCGGCGGATGCCGGGCAGCCAGTGCAACCGTTTCCTAACCCCATTGCTGTAACGCGCCCGATCCTGCACGATGTAGGGCCTTCCTTCGATCCGGGCGGCAAATACCTCTACTTTCTCAGTTATCGCGAGTTCAACCCGGTCTACGACAACCTGCACTTTGACCTCAGTTTTCCGTGGGGAATGCGCCCCTATCTCCTGTTGTTGCGCGCTGACCTGCCCAATCCTTTTCTGCCGCGCCCGGATGGGGACGAGGCAGAGGAGGAAGATCACGACCACGCGGAAGACGAAGAGGAGGAGGATGATGCTGATGATGGTGCGCGTACGTCCGACGAACAGGATGATGAGGAAGAAAACGACGACGATCGAGAGGATGAAGCAGACGACGATGAGGCGGAGGATGACGACGCAACGGATGGTGTTGGCTGGCGCGGCCGTCGCTCTCTGTTGCGCGCATGGCGAGAGCTGACGCCCGATGCGGCGCGCAAGCCCGCCACCAATGAGGACCGTCACGCAGCCCGCCAATCCGGCGCTCACCAGCGCAATGAGGAGAAACGCAAACCGCGCCCGGTGGAGATCGATCTCGACGGCATCGAGCGACGTATCCTGGCCTTCCCGCTGCCCGATAGCCGCTACGGACAGATCGCCGGGGCGCCAGGGCGCGCCATCTTCACCACCTACAGCCTGCACGGGGCGCTGGATGACGCCGAGAGCTGGGAAGACGGCGAAGAGGAGGAGGGCGGCTCACTGCGCGCCTGGGTCTTCAAGGATTACAAGAGCGAAACCATCGCCGAGAATGTCGCCAGCTTCGAGTTGTCGCGCAATCGCAAGAAATTGCTCTACTTTAGTGGCAGGCGCCTGCGCGTCATCGCTGCCACCGAAAAAGCGCCCGGTGACAGTGGGCCTGGACGGCGCAGTGGTTGGATCGACCTGTTCCGGCTCAAGGTGTCGATCTCGCCGCCCAGCGAATGGGAACAGATGTATCGCGAGGCGTGGCGTCTGCAGCGCGACCAC
>CZCA01001676.1_pt1 | contig 21141 bp, 16 predicted proteins | sample 591981 | NCBI WGS metagenome assembly CZCA01 (sample SAMEA3556810, study PRJEB10932) | anaerobic digester metagenome
GGTTCAGAACGTCGTGAGACAGTTCGGTCCCTATCCATCGCAGGCGCAGGAGAATTGAGGGGAGCTGTCCCTAGTACGAGAGGACCGGGATGGACAGACCGCTGGTGTACCAGTTGTCCCGCCAGGGGCACAGCTGGGTAGCTATGTCTGGTACGGATAAGCGCTGAAAGCATCTAAGCGCGAAGCCAACCTCAAGATGAGTTCTCCCACTCCGTAAAGGAGGTAAGATCCCATCAAGACCAGGTGGTAGATAGGCCAGAAGTGTAAGTGCAGCGATGCATTAAGCAGACTGGTACTAATAGATCGAGGGCTTGACCTTAAATAAACAACTTTGTGTGCAGTTTTGAAAGATTCTAAGAGAACAACTACATACGTAATTAAATTTCCTGGTGACGATAGCGGAGGGGAAACACCCGTTCCCATCTCGAACACGGCAGTTAAGCCCTCCAGCGCCGATGGTACTGCGTAAACGCGTGGGAGAGTAGGACGTTGCCAGGATTTATTTATTTTCTGGTAAGAGATAACTCCGTTGCTGTGGGCGCCGTCGGTCAGGCCCCCCTTCAGGGACTACTGATGTGCCTGAAGGCACAAATAATGTTGATATCGGCCTTCTATTCGTCGGCACTAGCTGAGACATCGTCAGCGTCGGAGTAGGAATTTGCCCCCTCTCGGGGACTACTCTTTTCGAGTACTCCCGGTGTTCACTATGCCCAATCAGTGGAAACATTTCCTATTGGGTTAAGGCTCCAGCAAAACTTGCAGCATTCTTTCCCGGTCATTGATAAAATCTCTTATTATCTGGTAATTATCAGTTTCTTCGTACTTTGTCTCAGTAAAACCAACCTCGCTGAGCTGGTAAATAAGACAATCCGGGTAAGCTGTAATTATAGGGGAATGAGTGGCTATAATAAACTGAGAATCATCTTTAACGAGTTGATGAATCCTTGAAAGTAAAGCCATTTGGCGAAGCGGAGATAGTGCAACTTCCGGTTCATCCAGAATATAGAGACCCTGGCCTGAAAAACGATTTATAAACGCTGCAAAAAATGATTCCCCGTGAGACTGCTCATGAAGGGAACGGCCACCATAAGAATCTATTAACATGCTGCCCATTGTCTCTCTATCCAATTCCTCTACATAGGTAGCCAGATTATAAAAGCTTTCTGCTCTGAGAAAAAATCCATCTCGCGGCCGTTTTGCCTCCTTAACTAATCTGATATATTTCCATAGTTCTGAATGGGAGGCATGACTTGAGAACAAAAAGTTATTGGTGCCCCCTTCAGGGTTAAACCCCCAACAAACGGCTATGGCTTCTAACAAAGTCGACTTTCCGGTACCATTTTCGCCTACGAAGAAGGTAACCTTGGGGTGAAGAGGAAGAATCTCCAAAGTTTGTACTGCTGGCAGACAAAAAGGGTAATCGGCAAAAGAAGCGATCCGATCTCGTACCAGTTCGACATATCTGATGTATGAAGAGTCCTTCTTATTTGTCATAATCAATCTTCCTATAACTGAATTTGGTTGTTAAGACCTGGGGCCCCATAGTCTAAAGTACTATTACTTTCGATAGACGAATGATTATTAAAGACTAAATCTTACGATTATAGTAATAATAACTGCCCACATATAATCCCAGCAGACCGCACAGGCATAAACCCAAAAGGTTGTAAGGATTCACCTGGACCTGCGGACCCCAGATGGATCCAACCAATACAAATAAAGCAATGCTTACTGCGAAGATCCTTATAGCTCCATAAGCTGCCAGACCAGCTAGGGACCAGGCACGTTCATCATAGGGATTCATACCCTTTTCCTGCATTTCTATAATCTGATGCTGCTTTATTTTCAAGATGCTTGCTGCCACAATTACTCCAACCAGCAAACCTATGCCAAAGGAACTATCTCCCTTAAATATCTGCCAAATGGCTATGCCCGCAAGTAGTGCAAGAATAAGGTATTTTATAAACTGAGCGCTATTTCTGGTCATTTTCATTGCTCCTTTCATCGAGAAGAAATAATTCCTCAATACTCATGTTAAACAATTTGGATAACCTATAGGCTAGAGTAATAGAGGGATTATATTTTCCTTTTTCTATAGAAATTATAGTCTGTCTTGATACTCCGGCATGGGATGCCAGTTCTTCCTGGGTTATACCTGCATTTTCCCGCATTTCGCGGAGACGATTATTCATGGGCTCACCGCCTTATTGTTAAGTAAAGCTAGCTTTACATATAGTATATAGGTACACTTTGTATAATGTCAAGGAAACTTTACATGATGTGTGAAGTACATAGATACGCTATCGTCTAAGATCATGCTCAAAAGAGTCCAGATACACTTTGCAGATGGATTGTTTCTTTATATTAAACAAGTCCTTTGCAGTTCCATCAGATTTATAATTAAACCAGGGATAATTCTTAGTTTAATGCGTTGTTTATGATGTGGATATGGTAATAATTACTGATGGCTAAAGTTGCAGTTCGGGACTTATTAAGTTATTGTATAATAAAAATGCGTAATATAACTGAGCGTAGGAATATTTAGAAAAGGTGGGGATAAAAAAATGTCAGCAAATTTTATGCACTATAGCCGAGATCATAAGTTCATTCTAAAAGAGTGGCTGGATCTTGACTCTATACTGAATACGGAGCGATTTAAGGATGGCTATTCCGTTGACGACGTTGATTTTATTTTGGATAATGCCCTAAAGGGTGCTCGGGAAGTCATTGCTCCAACCATTGAAGATTCTGATAATATAGGTGCCAAGTACGAAAATGGTAAAGTGATAACTCCCGAATCTACTAAGGAAGCATATTTTTTCATACAGGATAATGGCCTATGTAGCAGTAATTATGATCCTAATGATCCGGCCGCCGTTCCTTTGTGCGTGTTGTGGTCTATGTTGGAATATATAATTGGGGCTAATCCTTCTCTAGGTACTCTATATCTTGCTACCGGCGGAGCGGCAGGATTGATTGAAGACTTTGGCAGTGACATGCTGAAGGAAACTTATCTTCCTAAAATGTATAGCGGACAGTGGGCAGGTACAATGGATTTAACTGAACCGGGAGCTGGTTCTGAGGTAGGTAGTATTAGCACGAAAGCGATTCCTACCAGCGAAGCGGGCGTATATAAAATAAAAGGCAGCAAATGCTTTATAAGCGGGGGAGATCAAGACATTACCGAAAATATTATTCATCTAGCCCTGGCCCGTATCGAAGGCGCTCGACCCGGAACGGCAGGTATTTCCCTTTTTGTAGTACCCAAGTATTTGCCAGATGAAAATGGGAATCCCGGTAAGTTCAACGATGTAAACTGTGCAGGTATTGAACATAAATTGGGACTCCACGGAAATCCCACCTGTGTAATAAACTTCGGTGAAAATGATGATTGCATTGGCTATTTGTTAGGAGATCCGCCAGGAGAAGATGGAGTAGGCAAGGGAATGGCCCAGATGTTTAATATGATGAATGAAGAAAGGCTGATGACGGGCCTGTCAGCTACTGCGCTGGCTGCGGTTGCTTATCATAATGCGGCTGATTATGCCCGCCAGCGTATACAGGGAAAAGCCACTGCCAATCCTAAAGGCGGGCAAGTAGCCATTATTAACCACGAGGACATTCGTCGCAGCTTAATTTATCAGAAGGCCCATATTGAAGCTTTCCGGGCTATGGCTATCAGTACTTTTTATCAGGTAGATGTAAGGAAGAACAGCAGTGAACCTGAAAGAGTTCAGTATGCCAGCAACATGGTGGAAGTTAATACACCGCTGGTCAAGGCTTATTGTTCAGACTATGCCCTGGATTGTATTAGTGCTGCTTTGCAGATTTACGGTGGTTATGGTTTTTCAGAGGAATATCCTATTGCCGAATTATATCGGGATGCCCGGATTTATCCCATCTGGGAAGGAACTAACTATATTCAAGCTATGGACTTGGTAGGTCGTAAGATGACTATGAAAAAGGGGCAGGTTTTTGCTGATTGGTTGCAGGAAATAATTAGTTTTGTAGATACCAACAGCAGCCATAGCCAGTTTGTCCGGGAATTTGCTCTGATGAAAAGAGCCCTGCAGGAGTTCGATGAGCTGCAAAGCATTTTGAATAAATGGCGTGCTGAAGGCAAAGAAGATCAGTTAAAACTCTTTGCTACCCGGGTACTGCATGCTACCGGTAAGCTTTATGCAGCAAAGCTGCTGTTAGAAATGGCCCTCTTGGCGCAGAAGAAACTGGATGAAATTGATAAAGATCATTACGATTATTCTTTCTATCAAGGCAAAATTGCTTCTGCTCGGTTTTTTGTCCGCAATATAATTCCAGAAATCGGAGCAGTAGTCCTTGTAATGAAGGAAGAAGACCGCACGGCATTGGAAATTGATGAATCTATATTTGGTATTGGCAATTAGTATATTAAAGGAGCCGGGTTAGCTTAAAACCCGGCTTTTTTTATGCCCTTAGACCAATAAACGTGTTTCAATGGCTTAGCGTAGTAATAATTATTTGGGATCAATAACAACTGACAAAAATCTCATGTTTTTTGGGCGGGGGGAGTAGTTTAGTTTGGTATGAGTTGTCTTGCGCTGGGGACGTGAAACCTGGTGCAAATCCAGTAATTCCGCCTATTTTGCCCAGTGGCATGAACGGACTCTCCAATTAGAGGGAGTGCGTTTTTCATTTTCTGATGTTTTATTACATTTTATCGCCAGTGAAAATATTTATTAACAAACCTAAATTATTTTAAGACAATATGCTATCATAATCATAATAATTTAATACGTTAATATTATTTTGTTATTAAAATGGAGGTAGGAAATGGGATACGACACATTGAAGGCCCTTGGGCCGCGGATTAACTACACGGAAAAATTTCAAAAAGAAAAGGAGGCTTTGGAAAAGGAGTTTCAGAAATATCTGGATGAATGGCAGCAGACAGCAGTCATGGTTGTCAATCTGGCTAAAAAGTACGGAGATGAGGAACAACTTTATCACAAAGTGTATGGTCAGTGGGAATCCTTTACCTGGAACCAGGTATCCGACATAATGTTTGCTGTTGCTTCTGCACTTCTTAATCACGGCATCCAGGAAGAAGACAAAATCGGTATATTCTCGACCAATCGGGCAGAATGGCATCTGTCTGATCTGGGTTCCCAACTAATCAGATGTATTACTGTTCCCATATACGCTACCAATACAGAGAAAGAAGTGGAGTATCTAGTCAATGACTCTCAGATTAAAGTAATGTTTGCCGGACGGCAGATTCATTACGACAGAACCTACCCCCTGTTGGACAAATGCCCCTCACTGGAAAAAATTGTCGTATTTCATCGCGGAACTAAAATTCATAATGATGATCGGGTTATCATGTGGGATGATTTTATCAAAGAAGGTCGCGAAAAATCCCGCAAAAAAGAAATTGAAGAGATTATGAAAAGAGCTCATTATGAAGATATATGTACCATTATATATACCAGCGGAACTACCGGTGAACCGAAAGGTGCAGTACATACTCATAAAACTCTAATGCATAATTCCTGGGCAGTTGGGCGATACACACAGAAGGGCTTTAAAGAAGGAGATTCTTCACTTTGCATGCTACCCCTGACTCATGTGTTGGAAAGATCCTGGAATTACGGAATATTTTCCATGGGTATGAAGATATGGTATTGTGAGGACCACAATGAAATTCTTGATCACTTGAAAGAAGCTAATACTACAGTCTTCAACAGTGCTCCCCGTTTATTCGAAAAGATTTATTCCACGCTGTACACCGAAATTAATAATGCATCACTCCTTAAACAGAAGTTATTCCATTGGTCAATAGAGGTAGGACGCCAACATGGAGATTTAGTTCTGGCTGGAATTCAACCAGGTTTCTTCCTCACTTTAAAAAGAAAAATTGCAGATAAATTGGTGCTGCATAAAATACGGGGAATATTTGGGAAGAATATGCATCACGCTAATTATGGCGGTGCAGCCCTCAACCCGGAAATTGAAAAATTCTTTTTTTACTGCGGATTTTTAATCACGGGAGGTTATGGCTTAACTGAAACCTCACCGGTTATAGCCATGAATGGTCCTGAATTTTTTAAGTTTGGCTCAGTAGGACCATGTACTCCTCTGGCAGAAGCCAGAATTGATCCGGAAACAGGTGAGATTCAAGCCAGAGGCCCCAATGTATTTAAGTATTACTTAAACAAACCGGAAATGACCAAGGAAGTATTTACTGAAGACGGATGGTTTAAGACCGGTGATATAGGCAAAATTGATGAAGATGGATACATTTGGATTACTGACCGGATGAAAGACCTGATTATTACCTCGGGAGGTAAAAATATTTCTCCGCAAATGATTGAAATTCTTATGGGAGAAGATCACTATATTGAATTTATTGCAGTAGTTGGAGATGGCAGAAAATACATATCTGCTCTTATTGTTCCAAGCTATGAAAATCTTGAAGCCTGGGCTGCCAAAGAGGGTATTACATTTAACAGTAGAGCTGATCTTATTAAAAACCCCAAAGTTATTGAATTCTATAAAAACATTATTGATGAGCGGCAGAAGGATCTGGGACAAGTTGAGCAAATCAAGAGATTCACTCTGCTTGAAAAAGAGTTTTCACAGGAAACCGGAGAGATCACTCCTACCATGAAGGTAAAAAGGAAAGTCGTACAGGAAAAATACAAAGACCTTATTGACGCAATGTATGACGACTAAAGAGCTATATTTGTTAAGTTTACGCAGGGGACCACTTGGCAGGTCTCCTGTTTTTTTATCAAAATTTGTGCTGCTATAAGGGGTGACACGTTCTGTTACTGGGACTGATTTGGATATCTAGGGTAGCTGTGCTATAATTACCCACAGTAAAATTTCATATTCCACCAGGTAGCACTAAGTGCTTGAAAAGGGAAAGCGGTGCAAATCCGCTGCAGTTCCCCCTACTGTGTTGGTGACGAACTCCGTAAAAGCCACTGGGATAACCCGGGAAGGGACGGATAGTAGGATGAACCTGAGCCAGGAGACCTGCCTGATTAGGAAGTATCGACGAACTTCGGGGCAAGAAGGGAGGAGAAAACATGAGGTGTCTTTCACCACCTGTCTGCTGCCCGGATCGTTAATGATCCGGTTTTTTGCGTTTAGGAAGGATTAGCTGACTTTTCATCAGGTGGTCTTGTGTTTATTTTTACTTTTCACGGTTAAATGAGAGTATACATAGTAAGGGTGTGTAATATGAGACTGTATAAAGATCTTGTGTATAAACTATTGACGGTCATTTTAATAACCGTATTTTCACTGCTGCCTAATGGATCTGTTTGGGCAGCAGGAACTGATGTAACAGTTAGTATTAAAAAGGTACAAAACTACTATAAGCAACAGCCTGCTGTGGATGAATGGGAAACCTTGGCTTTAAGATGGTCGGGAATGGCCCCGGTTGGCGATCTGGAATTTGCTGATCGTCCGGTGCAGCCGACTGACTATGCCAAGGTCATTTTGGGATCTATTGCTGCTGGCAAGGATAAGGAACATATCAATGGTTTAATTGGCGCTCTGCAGGCTATGCAAAGGCCGGGAGGTTATTTCTCTGTTGATGACAGCGCCCCCACTTTAAATCAAACCATATGGCCGTTAATAGCATTGGACTTTGCAAAGGTCAATGGATATAGCACCAATTTTGATAGGCAAGCAGCCGTACAATACATGGTTTACCAGCAAGATTCAGGAGGAGGTTTCGATGAATCAGGCTGGGGTGTGGATGTGGACTCTACCGCTCATGCCCTGATCAGTCTGGTACCTTACCGGGAACAAGCTGATGTTAAACCGGCCATTGATAAAGCACTGGAGTATCTAAAAAGCCAGCAGTATGCCAACAGTGGATTTGGGGGATGGGGATCTGTAAATCCAGATACCACCGCTGTTGTAATCGAAGCTTTAATCGCCTTGGGCATTGATCCTACTGCACCGGAGTGGGTACGGGGAGATAAAACCATGGTAGATGTGCTGATAGAATTCCAGTCTGGGCAAGGCTGGTTTGTATACAGCACTGAAGCAAGTCCTTGGAATGATCCCACTAAACCTAACCGGGTATCCACCCGTAATGCCTTGCTAGCTCTGGGTGACCTGGCAGCAGGAAAATCCAAGTATCAATCGATAATGCCCACCATCGAAAAGCCCAATAATGGAACTCCAAATAACCCGGGCGATGCCGGAACTGATGTCTCCACGTCCGGGACAGTTTTCATAACCATCGTGGGCGATCCTTCAACCGGCATTATTTTACCACGCCAGGCCTGGTCATGGACTACCGGGGCTCCTACTGTTTTGGATGCTCTAATAGGCATTCTGGAGCAAAAAGGTATCCCTTACAGTATCCATGCCAATGGGTATGTGACCAGCTTAGGCGGATTATCCGAAAAAAAACCCGGTTACCCATTGAGCGGATGGCTATACTCGGTGAATGGACAGTTTTTTCCTGCGGGTGCCAATCAGGTACGAGTATGTCATGAGGATGATATCCGCTGGCTCTACACCCTGGACGGAGGCAAGGATGTGGGTAATCCTTACTCGGATATAGAGGTGCCAGAGCCTGTTATAGAAGCATCTGAAAAAGATCCAGAGTTAGCAGCATTATTGACTTGGGCAGAAGACACCATGAAGACACTGAAAGCCATGCTGGCAAATATCAGAGAGGAATCGAACAGCTTTCAGCGCGGCAGTATTATGGACGAGCAGCTGCACCGGGAGTTAAATGAACAGTTGAACCGCCATAGTGTAAATTTGAGCGGTCAAATTGATGAGAAAAACTTGTGGTTGGTTGACCCTCAGAAGGAGATCATATTTTGTTTTCCTGCCCAGAATAGGAATTATCCGTTGCTGGTAACGGTAAGGGAAGAAACTACCACAGAGTTTTCCAGGTCCAATGACTTAGTAACGGGTGTTTTCACCATTGATATGCAGCAAGGCAGCCTGACCAATCCCGCTGTCGTAGCAATAAGAGCGGCTATACCAGCTGAGGCCGGTAGCCTCTTTCCTGCTCATTATGATCCAGCCAGTCAGCAATGGCTGCCCCTACCCGGCGCAGTAGACTGGGAGGAAGGCTGGATAGTGTTTGAGATTTACCAGCCGGGACAATATGGGGTTTTGTCGGTTGCCAGGGTTGTGGATTATCAGGCTAACCATGAAATATTGGATCCTACCGAGTTTTTAATTAAACGCGGTGTAATTAAAGGAACCGGACAGGGTTTTGAATGGGAGAAAACCTTAAGCAGGGCTGAGCTGGCTCAGATGCTGTATTGCCTGTCGGGCTCTCCTGCCCTTACATCCCAGCCAAGGTACTTGGATGTGGGAGAACAGCAGTGGTTCACGCCGGCAGTAATCTTTATGACGGAGCAAGAGGTTATGGTAGGTTATCCCAGCGGACATTTCTATCCAGACGGGTTGGTCAACCGTTATCAGATGGCTTCTATTTTGGACCGCTGGCTAAAGGCGTATGATGTTCAACTACAGCCGAACCAGGAGCTAATGCCCGGTGATGAGCTACCAGCGTGGGCAGCTGAGTCGGTAAGCTGCATACTGAATGCGGGGATAATGACACCGGTATCCGGTACTTTTGCCGGGGAACAATTGATAAACCGAAAAGAGGCATCAGTTTTTATTTACCGAGCTTGGCTGGCTTTGGAAAAGAAAAAGGCTGATTTGCCAAGCTGAAAGGTTAGATAATGATGAGAAGACGGATAGCAGTTGGTGCTCTGCTACTGTTGCTGCTGGTTGTTGCCGGTTGTGGAACGGAACCAATTAGCAGTAACAGCGAAAATCAAGCGACGTCGCCGCAAATTACAGGTGAAGAATCAATGCTGCTGGTGCTGGAACCGATAGCACCAGAGGAAGCTCATGAACAGGAAGATTCCGTAACTGAGTCGGAGATCTCCACCCAGAGTGAGGAAGCTGAACCAGTAGCCACAGCCAGTGAAGACTCCTGCATTTTGTATTTAAGTCGAAACTTTGGCCGGGAGATATTGGACAGCCAGCAGGTAAAAGTCAATTCAGCCGGCAGTCTTATGGACTATATGCGGGGAGAATGGCTAGTCAAAACCGGTTATGGGGGCGCATTCGTCCAGGGAATCAATGGCCTGGAATCTACCAATAGTTCCGGACAACGCTTTGACTGGTTTTTCTACGTCAATGGTGTGGCCGCGCCTGTAGGGGCTAATCAGATTAATCCATCCCCCGGACACATCATCTGGTGGGATTATCATCCCTGGAGCAACGGTCCTGGGCAGCCGGCGATAATTGGCTGCTATCCACAGCCTCTGAAAGACAGTGGGGTTCTGATCCTTGCTACACAACGCTGGATGGAGCTAGCCCGGCAATGCCGGGAAGCTATGGGTGCCAGTGGGATTCGCTCGGTAGAGATTGCTGATCTAATTCAGAATATACCTCTTTTGGAGCGCCCTACTACTCCGGTGATGGTGATCGGTGCCTGGACCGAATTAGAGGAATACTCCTACTTTCAAGAGTGGAATGAGTCTTATCGACGGAACGGGTCCAGTGTACATTTTACTAGCAATGGGGTTGAACTATTGGCAGTTGACGGTAAAATTAAGCGGGTCCTGGGAGAAGGGACTGGAGTGATAGTTGCCAGCGGTAAGGGCCTGGGAGATAATAACCCTCTGTGGCTGGTTGCTGGATTCGATGATCAGGGAGTAAAAGAAGCAGCCCGGATTTTATGTTCACATCCAGAGGAGCTACGCTGGAAATATGGACTGGCGGTGCAGGGTGGTCAAATTATAGCCCTACCTGCAGATTAAGACATGTATCATTGAGGTTATGAGGATTAAATATGTACCAGATTCCTGTGTTTATAGAAAAGAACCGCCCTTTGTTTAAACTGCACTATGGTGTATTGGCCGCTATGCACCTTTACCTGCTGGTTTTTGCCCTTGTTTTTGACCATCCCGTTTATTTACTGGCTATGTTGGCTGCCATAGCTGTATTGATGTGGACGGCTGATACCATATCTTACTGGAGTGCCTACCTGCGCATGAGTATACCATTGATCATATTCATTATTATTCTCAATGTCTTGTTTTCCAGGGCGGGTAGCACTCCAATTTTCAATGGCCCCATAATTCTGTTTTCAGCAGAATATTATCTGCCATTCACCTGGGAAGCCCTGTTCTACGGTGTGGGAATGGCCCTTCGCCTGTTAGTGATTATCAGCAGCTGTGCTTCCTTTTTTGCTCTGGTCAGCCCGGCTAAAGTACTGGGAATGCTTAGTTTGTTTGGAGCGCGTTGGGCTTTAACTTTTAATCTTACCCTGCGCCTGATACCCCTGATGATGGAAGAGTATCATCGTATATCTGAAGTGCAGCGCTGCCGGGGTGTAGAGTGGACCGGCAGAGGGGTAATTAATCGGGTTAAAAGTTTTTTCCCGGTTAGCTCCATACTATTGCTATCCAGTTTGGAACGTTCGGTTGCCATGGCTGAATCCATGTATGGACGAGGTTTTGGAAGCGGCCCCCGCACCAGTTATTATCAGAATGCCTGGCAAAGACATGACAGTTGGGCTGCACTATGCTTGACAATTGCTGGAGTTATAAGCATTTGGGCCCTGATTGCAGGATGGGTAGAGTATTCCTATTATCCGCAGTTAAGCTTAATCCGATGGACGGAAATATGGCCAGCTCTGGCTATAGCCGGTTTGCTGGTAGTACCTGCACTGGGAAAAGGGGGTGATCTTGCTGCCGCTACTGATGAGCTTACAGAAAGTGAGCTATACTTATCCGGACAGCAAACGCCCTGATTTACAGGATGTATATTTTGAATTGCTGGAAGGGCAGTCGGTTTTGCTAACCGGTCCCTCGGGCAGCGGAAAGTCTACTCTGCTAAGGGTTATGGGGGGGTTAGCACCTCGTTTCTATGGGGGCAGATTGCACGGGCAGGTAAAGCTGCTCGGTCAAGATCTGGATAAGTGGCCCCATCGTGATTTATGCCGGCATATAGGGATTCTGTTCCAGGATCCGGAAAGCCAGCTGGTAACTACCCGGGTCGATCAGGAACTGGTTTTCGGCATGGAGAATGTGGGATATGCCCGGGATTTGATGCAGGATAGGCTGCAAGAAATAGCGGCAGTGTTTGCCATGCAGTCCTGGTTGTATTGCCCCACCCTGCACTTGTCCGGGGGATGGAAGCAAATGACCGTCTTGGCATCCATAATGGCGGTAAGGCCTCGATTGTTATTACTGGATGAACCTTTGTCCCAATTAGATGCGGATTCTGCAGATCAGTTTCTGGATTATTTAGACCAATGCCGTAGACATTGGGGAATGGCGGTAGTAATAGCCGAGCATCGGCTGGATAAGTTGGCTAAGCGGGTAGATAAAGTATTGTATATTAACCAGGGAAAGGTACAGGCTCAACCTACCGATAAAATCAGCTGGCTGGTTGGCTATCAGGGGACAGAGGCCAGTAATAAAGCGAAAAGAATATCTGCTTTCAACAAGGGCCAGCGTGTAGCGGGACTCAGGAGTGTAGATTTTTGGTATACCCATGCCCAACAACCTGTTTTAAAACAGCTCAGCCTGGATTTGCAAGCTGGGGAAATAACCTGTTTAATGGGGGCTAATGGAGCAGGCAAGACTACCTTATTAAAACTGCTTTTGGGAACCATCAAACCCTGCCGAGGGCAAGTGGATATCTGTGGAGAGAATCCTTACCGAATGCCGGCGCTCCAGTTAGCCAGAAAAGTAGGATACCTGTCCCAGGAACCGGGGGACTATCTTTTCTCACCCACGGTACGTCAGGAAGTTGAATTCACCTATCGCAGTCTGCAATTAAAGGATTACTCGCGCATAAACAGGCTGCTGGAGCGGTTGCATCTACAACCTTTAGCTCATCGCAATCCCCGTGATTTGAGCTGGGGTGAGCGGCAGAGAACCGCTCTGGCTTCAATTCTGGTGGCTCAGCCGCAAGTACTGCTTCTGGATGAGCCTACCCGGGGCTTGGACTACCGATTAAAGAATGATTTAGCTGTTATTCTACGGGATTTAGCCAATCAGGGGACAGCCATTCTGGTAGCCACCCATGACCAGTACTGGGCCAACACTTTCGCGGATCAACTTTTATATTTACAGCAAGGAACAATATCGGATACTGCCAATAGTAATTACTCAGGGGAGGAAATGCTGGAAGTATGACCAGGAAAGGTCTGATACCGTTAATTCTACTTGGCGGAATAGCTGCTGCCTCTTTGGGGGTTACTCTGGGCTCCTGGTCGATAGCATCATTGAATTGGGGTCTGGTAAGTACCCTAGTGCTCCTGGTTTTTTTAGGGCTCTTAATGTGGGAATCCGGCCGCCGGCCAGTTAACACCATGGTAATTTCAGTAACGGCTACCCTGGCAGCTCTGGCGTCTTTGGGGAGAATTGTTTTTGCGGCGGTAGCCAGCGTTCAGCCCGCCACTTTTTTGGTGTTGTTGAGTGGTTATGTTTTTGGCAGCCGCACTGGTTTTGTAGTAGGAACTATGACGGGGCTGATTTCCAACTTCTTTGTTGGCCATGGTCCTTGGACTCTTTGGCAGATGATGGCCTGGGGAATATGCGGGCTTTTGGGTGGAGTCCTGGGCAAAGGCAAGAGCCAATTAACCTTAATGCCATTTCTGGTCATGTCAGCCGGAGCGGGTTATTTTTACGGTTTATTTATGAACACCTGGCATTGGCTAAACTTAGTTTACCCCCTGAATTGGCAGACCCTGGTTGCTGTTTGGGCCAGCAGTTTTGTATTTGATACTCTGCATGCATTTGGCAACGTAATCTTTGCCATTGTTTTCGGGCGGACTTTCTTTGATCACTTGGTACGTTACCGGAACCGGTTCCTGCCAGTGAATGTCATCGGCAGAACACACCCCGATGAATGAAAACATCGCTGGACGGCCAATGACACTAAGAAAACTATTTTCGCAGCAATGACAAGAGGATGGCCTAATCCATCCTCTGTTAATTAATATCGATTTTCTTTCCCGGCTCCCGGGTGGGGGATGCTTTCGGAAGAACAATTTTCAGGATACCATCTCGATACTCGGCATTTATCTTTTCTGGCTGAATATTATCAACCCAAAAGCTTCGGGAAACTTCACCGTAAGATCGTTCCCGTCTCACGTAATCCCGCTCATTCTCATCCACAGTTTGCTGACGCTGCGCTCTTATGGTTAGCTGGCCGTCCTGCCATTCAACCTCGATGTCTTGTTTTTCGTAACCTGGCATCTCTGCCTCTAAAATGTATTCAGCAGCGGTCTCTTTAATATCGGTGCGAATAGACGATAGAGCTGGAAGCCAAGGATGATCCAGCCAATTTCCCCACCCGGCAGGACCCAACAGTCCTTTCATGAAGTCCGTAGGAAAAAGACCTCCTGGTTTGCCGTAGGGACGCATCTGCCTGTTCACAAACAAACCACCTCCTTTGCTTTTTTATATTTTGTGTAAGTAGTTGAAAATCAATTCTCAACTCAAAATAGCTGGGGGACCATTCAGGTGATATTATTGAGAATAGTAGTTTGCTGCAATAAAAAAAGGAATTAAGCACGCTGATACCGAAAACAGTGGCAGACAAATATGGCAGGGGGAATTTAATGAGCAGCAAAAAATGGCACGAATACTCGGAGGACGAAATTTTACAGGCTAATATAGAAAAATACCAGCGGGATGACATTGTAAAATTTTACGAGGATTTTGAGGAACCGCGTTATACCTACATAGAATACCAGATTATACTGGCAGCAGTCTTAAAAGCTCTGCGAGAAAAGTTAGGCCGTCCGGTGAGAGCAGTGGATATGTGCGGCGGTGCCGGTAAGGCTGCCTTCGTGATTAAGTCTATTCAGCCGGATAGTGAAGTTTCCCTGGTGGATCTGTCAGATAAAATGTTGAATGTTGCTCGCCAGAGGGCTGCCAAGTTGGGTTTGGAGGATTTAAACATTGTGGAGGCGGATGCCTTTTCATTTTTAGAGCAGGATGTTGAGTATGATCTGTTCGTTTATTCCTCAGCTTTGCATCATTTTAAGGATCCTGTAAACCTATTAAAGGTATCAGCAGATCGCATGAACCCTAAGGGAATGATCGTTACTATTGCTGATCCAACCACCTTGATCAAGAGCAGGCGCTACCGCTTTTTTCAGTTTTTGGCTACCAATCGGGACGTTAAACGCCACCTGATTAAACAATACTTCCAGCGAAAGATTAAAAAGACGCCTGCCACTGGGGAGGAATTTGACTTAGCTGAATATCAAACCTATACGGGTATTAATGACCACCAGCTTTGTAAGGACCTGGCCAGCATAGATCTTCACCCCCTTGTGCATCTACGCTATCCTGCTGGAGAGCCTTATATGACAAAAATAATGCCTTATCTGGGTTTATGCTGGGCTTTTAGTACCGTTCTGTGTCTTAACCCTGCTGAGTATAAAAATGATGTGCAGAGTATGAAAGAGGATATACGATGCCAATTACCATTTCGTATTCACTTCTACTAGTCATATTTGGAGTAAGCATATAAAAAAGAAGCCAGCATCCCGGCGCTGGCTTCTATTATTGATTGGGTCCAGGTCTAAACACATGGCCGGGGAGATACAATTACAATAGACTGATGTTCGGGTTAGCGGAGGGGACCAGAACTTGAACAATTGGCATCCCTTTATTAACGAATTAACTATGGACCGTATAGTCAGACTTTGGTTGACTGGTATTTCCCATCCTGTAGCGGACCAGTTTTTCCTTTGGATTACCCAATTAGGCTCGCCTACGGCATTTATTATGGGCAGTATAGCATCAATGCTGGTGTTTATTAGAATGAGAAGAGGTTTGCAGGGATTGGTTCTCAATCTGTGCTTATTTACCAGTTGGGCAGTTATGAACGGGTTAAAAGAATTATTCGCTCGACCTCGCCCATTGGGAGAGCATTTGACTTATGCTGCTGGTTTCAGCTTCCCGTCAGGTCATGCTATGGTGTCTACAGCATTTTATGGCTTTTTGGCTTACCTCCTGTGGATAAATATACCGGGAAGATGCGGGCGGGTGTGTTCCGGTTTACTGATTTTGCTGATTATACTGATTGGTATAAGCCGGGTGTACCTGAATGTTCACTTTACCAGTGATGTTCTGGCGGGATTTTTATTAGGAGTTCTGTTGGTTTTTCTTTTCGCTAAACTGTATCATTATTTGTCCACAGTTCTGGCAAAGCGCTCGTCATAAAAAAACCGGAAGCCTAGCTCCGGTTGATGTATATATCTTGAAATAGAAAGCAGTTATAATTGAGCACATTTAGAAGCAGCAGCACCTGTAGCCCGGTATTTGCCCTGGTACTCCTCTACTTGCTGGAGTTCAATAAGGCGGCGCAGGTGGACCATTACACTGAGTTTTTCGAAAAAATAGAACTGATCTTCTGGTTTTCCCCAGCGTCCGTAGACCAGTTTGCGTTGTACTAATTCATCGAGAGTTAGAGGCTTTCTTAAGGCCTTTAGTATACTCTCTTCTTTTTCTAACAGGCGTGCCAGGTATTTCTCCAATTGCTCACGCACATTGTGTTCAACTACCCCTTTATGTCCTGAGCATATCACCTGAGGATTCAATTTTATCAATTTCTCCATAGAGCTAATTAGCTGGGTAATATCACTGTTGATGTTTCCATACCAGGGACCGAAATTAGTAAGATCAATATCACCGGAAAAGAGCAGACCTTGTTTTTCCCAGTAAAATACACAGTGGCCGGGGGTATGACCGGGAGTATGGATTACGGTTAGCTCCACGTTGCCCAGCTTAATAATTTGGCCATCCTCCAGTTCATGGGTTACTGAACAAGGGCTCCATTGTATCCAGGACATTATCCCCTCAAATACGCTTTTATCGGCGTACTTATCGAAACCATAATATTGTATGAATGCCTCACGGGAGACCATAGCCGGGATATCAGCTGGATGGGCATAGACATCTGCTGTGGGAAACAGGTAGTTGCATCCCGTATGGTCCCGGTGGTAGTGGGTATTCAATATTAATTTTACGGGACGATCACCTAAACTAGCCTTGAATGCCTGGGCCCAAACCGTCAAAGGAGTATCAATTAGGGTAGGTATTTCATCGTCAATATAAAAGGAAATAGAACTTGGGAAAGTGCCCTGATCAGTAGGTGCAACCATATACACTTGATCAGTAACATGGATAAACACAAAGCATCCTCCTTGGCAAGTCAGTTAAGAGACAGTGTAACATAAAACTACCTCATAAAAAATACCGTTTTATCGCGGCCTGCGCTTACGTTTAGAGGCCTGTATGGATTTGGCGCTTTTTCTAGCCTGCCGTCCTTCTTTAGAAAACAGCAACCGGTTTTTCTCTTGCTGGCGACGTCCTCCCAGGTACTCTTTTTCCAGCCCCCGGGCCACCACTAAAGTATGACCCTCATCAAAACTCAATGCGATGGGGAGATCTGATTCTCCAGGCACCACACGGTATCCGGCATCTTTCAGCTGGGCATTATCCTTCAGATAGCGGCGCAGTTCTTGTTTAATAACCGAAAATCTCCGGTCACTGTGTAGCCCTTTGCCGTGTATAAAATCGATTACTTGGACTTGATGCTCAATAGACCAAATCAAGTTTTTTTCGGCTTTTGCCAGCGCATCACTTAGACTCAGATTATGAAGGTCCACTGTTTCTATTTTCATGCTCAACCCTGCCTTCAATACACTCTTATTATTTTACACGAGGAAATAGGCATCGCCAAACTAAAACCATAAAGCAAATAGCCTTGTAGTTCCATTAGCCGATTAGTCTCCTGTGAAAATCAGTGACAGGTTATACCGGCTGCGATAACAAAGACATTCCTATACACAATAGGCCCTGGGAACAAAATCCTATATTTCGATTAATCAGGAAGGTTTTTTTGGGACTGTGGAAGAATAAGGCTACAAAAGAATATTTTATATTATAATTAAGTATAATGGGTCGAACTGGTTGGAATTTTATAACGGAGGAATGAGAATGAAACATGGCGGCTTTAGTCAGCTGCAATATCAAATAGAAAGTATTTCACAACCGGTCTTTGCGGGTACTAAAGACGGTACAATTCTAGCCTGCAACACCAGCTTTACCAGCTTATTGGGCTATGAATTACCTGATGCCCTCCATCTTAATTGGGTAACAAGCCTTACTCATCACCAGCACCAGGACGAGGATTGCTCGCGCTTGGAGCAAATGATACCTGGTTTCTCCTGCCTGTATAGTACACAATTTATGCACCGGTCGGGCAAGATTATACCAGTGGATGTGGTAGCTGTTGCCTTATCCATAACAGGAGACCTAAGACCTATATTATTCATAGTAAATGACGGTCACAATAAGGAGTCTCTCCTTAATTCCGAACAGAATGACGATTATCGTCTGCTTTTAGACAGTATTAACGAGCTTTTCTATACTTACGATGTAAATGGGAGGATTACCTTCACCAATCGCAAATCCTTTGATATTTTAGGTTACCACCCTCATGAGTGTCTAGGCCGGTATTTGTGGGAATTTGTCCCTGAGAGATACCGGGAATATTTTATCAAGGAATTGAAACGGCGCATACCTGAGGGTAAAGAGGATACCTATCTGGTCAAGGTTTTGCATCGTGATGGCAGTGAACGGGTTTTCCAGTTGAAAGCCTCGCCTATTATAAAAAATGGTGAAATCATTGGGGAAATGGCTTTAGCAGAAGATGTCACGGAAAGGCGCCAGATGGAAAAGGAACTGCAGTTCAGTAATGCAAACCTGCTTAGGATTCGTGAAGAACTAGTGGCAACAAACCAACAACAGCTGGCTACGGAAGAAGAACTGCGTGCTCAACTGGAGGAGTCGGAAAAAAACAAAAACGCTCTGGCTGAGGCTCATCAAAGACTGCAAACTTTTATCGATTTCTTACCAGAGCCCACCTTTGTAATAAACCAACAAGGTCAAGTGGAGTTATGGAACTACGCTATGGAAGAGTTAACGGGTATCAAAGCCCGGGACATTTTGGGGCGAGGTAATTACGAATATGCTATTCCTTTCTTTGGCCGCCGGGTCCCTATGCTGATCAATATGGCGCTGGATCCACAATTAATCGAAAATAACAACATCGTCGTCAATAAAATAGAAAATGACACGTTATTTGCGGAAATATACTGCCCTCAACTGGGTGTGAATGGCTCCTATCTGTCCTGCAAAAGTGCGCCTTTGCGGGAGCGTAGTGGCAATTTGGTAGGTGCCATAGAAACCATGCGCAATATAACCGAGCGCAAAAAAATAGAAAAAGCGTTGTTTGAGAGTGAACAAAAGTATCGCAACATGATCGAGCGCATTGATGATGGGTACTTTGAGGTGGACCTGGAAGGCAATTTCCAGTTTGTAAACCGCTTCCTGGGTGAAAGAATTGCCTATAGTACTGAAGAATTGTTGGGTAAGAATTACCGGGCTATTATGGATGAGGCTAATGCTAACCGGGTTAGTAATACCTTCAATCATGTTTATAAAACTGGTAAAAGGGTGCGGGATTTTGAGTGGTACGTGAGGCATAGGGATGGCAGCCAGCTAGTTGTAGAAAGTACAGTCATTCCTATCAAAGAAAATAATGAAGTAGTTGGCTTCCGTGGTATTGTACGGGACGTTACCGACCGTAAAAAAGCTGAACTAGCTTTGCAGGCTAGTGAGAGTATTTGAACACTTTAATTGACAACCTGCATGAAATGTTTTTTACCTACGATCGAGAGGGCTGCATTACTTTTGTTAACAAGCGGTCCGTTGACGTGATCGGCTACCGGCCGGAGGAGATTATAGGCTGTCATGTGGCTGACTTTGTCAGATCTGATGAAAGAGATAAGGTCTACCAGGGAATACGTTCCCGGCTTGAGAAGGGATCCAAAGATAGCTATGAATTACCTGTTATACATAAGAATGGTTCGGAACGTATTATCAGGTTGAATGCATCATCCCTTTACGGCGATGGCAATAAAATTATTGGGGGCATGGTATTGGCCGAGGATATTACCGAACGCCAATTAGCCCAGCGGGCATTGGAGATCAGTGAGGCTCAGTACCGGGCTATTGTAGAGGATCAAACCGAACTTATCTGCCGCAGCCGTCCCGACGGCAGAATTACTTTTGTGAATGGGGCCTACTGCCGCTACTTTAATAAAAAGAAGGAGCAGGTTCTGGATAAGGACTTCAAGTTAACTATTCATCCAGAAGACCGAACTCAGGTCATGCAGCAACTGAGTAGCTTGTCACTGGAAAACCCTTCCTGTACATTGGAATACCGGGTGGTTTTATCTAATGGGGATATTCGTTGGCAGCAGTGGACTCACCGGGCCATTTTTGATGCTTTTGAGAATAGCATTTATTACCAGTCCGTAGGACGTGATATTACTGAACAAAAAGCTGCTCAGGAGAAGTTAACTTATTTAAGTCATCATGATCCCCTAACCGGGTTGTACAACCGCCGGTATTTTGAAGAGGAATTAAAACGGCATGAATCGAGTTCCAACCCAGTTGGATTAATAATGTGCGATGTGGATGGCTTAAAATTGGTTAATGATACCCTTGGTCATGAGCAAGGAGACCGCCTGCTGCGGGTGGTATCTGCCCTGATGAAGAGTTGTTTCCGCGGTGATGACATCTTGGCCCGGGTGGGAGGCGATGAATTCGCCGCCATTGTTCCCAATGCCAGCCCTAAGCTATTGGAGGAAAGGATTCATTCTATTTGGGATAGGGTAAAGACATTTAATCAGGAGCATGGTGATTTTCCCATCAGCGTTTCTCTGGGTTATGCAGTTCGTCAAGACCCCCAGGTATCAATGTTGGAGGTTTTTAAGGAAGCCGACGACAATATGTACCGGAAAAAGCTGGACAGTGGCAGGAGTGCCCGCAGTACAATAGTTCAGACTTTGGTGAAAGCCCTAGAAGCCAGGGATTATATTACTGAAGGCCATGCGGAGCGACTGCAAATATTGATGGAACATATGGCTCAGGAATTAGGCATGTCTGACCGAACGGTAAATGATCTGCGCTTGCTGGCTCAGTTTCACGATATTGGTAAAGTAGGAGTACCTAATTCCATCCTATTTAAGGAGGATGAACTGACCGAGGAAGAGTATCG
>CZCA01001536.1_pt1 | contig 21100 bp, 14 predicted proteins | sample 591981 | NCBI WGS metagenome assembly CZCA01 (sample SAMEA3556810, study PRJEB10932) | anaerobic digester metagenome
CAGTTGTATCGAGTTATGGCGCTTCTACGGAAACTTCAGGCGTAGTGAGAATCCTGAAGGATTTAGATCAACCTATAGAAGGCAAGCACGTTCTGATTGTTGAGGACATTATCGACACAGGCTTGACTATGCATTACTTAGTTCGTAACTTTGAGGCCAGAAAACCTGCGTCTGTCAAGGTCTGCACACTTCTTGACAAACCCTCAAGGAGAGAGGTGGACATTAAACCGGATTACTGCGGGTTTTCAATACCTGACAAGTTTGTCGTCGGTTACGGTCTTGATTACGCTGAGTATTACAGAAACCTGCCACAGGTGAGTATTTTGAAAGAGGAAGTATACAACAAGTGCTAGTAGTCATCGATTTTGACTTACAGCTTAGTATGGTTCTTGCCAGGAAAGCGCGGGAGCTTCATGTGTATTCGGAAATTGTGCCTCACAGTGTCACAGGAAAAGAGCTTGAAGCTTTAGCCCCCAAAGGGATTATTGTCTCAGGAAGCCTGGATCCGGAGGCTTCTCCTGATATCTCCGATGCGCTTGACAGGGGAATCCTTGACCTTGGTATCCCTGTGATGGGGATAAACTGTAAGGCCTGCGGCTTATCATGTGCTGACTATACCATAGGATCGCACGAAGGGGAGCAGGCGCTTTCTCATTTTCTATTCCAAACATGCGGCTTTGAGACGAATTGGACCGCAAGAAGATTTGTTGAGCAGTCAATTGAAGAGATTAAGTCTAAGATTGGCAACGCCAGGGCAATCTGCGGATTGTCCGGCGGAGTAGACTCATCTGTCGCTTCGGTGCTGGTTCAAAAAGCTATAGGTGACAGATTGACTTGCATCTTTGTGGACACAGGCTTGCTTCGTAAAGGTGAAGCAAGCGATGTGAGACGTATTTTCGGTGAAGGTTTCAAGATGAATCTAAGGATGGTGGATGCAAGAGTCAGGTTCCTTCGAGCGCTGGAAGGGATTACGGATCCTGAAGAGAAGCGGAAACGGATAGGCGCTGAGTTCATCAATGTGTTTGAAGATGAGGCAGCTAAGCTACAAGGGGATACCGGTTTCCTCGTACAGGGAACTCTCTATTCCGATGTCTTGGAAAGCATAGCTCACAGCGGTACAGGGGGCACCAGGGTTAAGTCACATCACAATGTAGGCGGACTTCCTGATGCCATTCAGTTCGAGCTTGTGGAGCCTCTCCGATACCTATTTAAGGACGAGGTCCGCGAAGTTGGGAAGGAACTGGGCATTCCCGCTCATATCTTAGAGCGTCATCCTTTCCCAGGCCCCGGCCTTGGCGTACGGATCGTCGGCGAAGTAACTGAGGAGAGCCTTGACATGGCAAGGGAAGCCAATGCTATCGTCGAGGAAGAGATCCATAGAGCCGGCCTCTATAACGAATTATGGCAAGTCTTCGCGGTGCTTCTGGATGTCAGAAGCGTAGGAGTGTCTTCCGGCATGCGCACCTATGAGCGGCCTATAGTGATCCGAGCTATTAACAGTCTTGACGGAATGACATGTGACTGGTCGAAGTTGCCCTATCCTGTACTGGAAAGGATATCGTCTCGGATTACCCATGAGGTTCAGGGCGTTAATCGTGTAGTCTACGACATAACCCCGAAACCCCCGGGAACTGTCGAGTGGGAATAATTCCCCTGGCAAAGTCAAAGTTCCGAAGAGTTTTGAAGAAGGATTAAGGCTCATTGAGGCTTCAGAAAGAAAACTGCCGTAGCAGGTTATCCCGCTACGGCAGTTCCTTTATTACATTGGTGGGTTTATTTTTCGCATGATACCGAAGTGCTGTGTTCGAGTTTTTACTATATCTATTTGAGTCTTATGCGATGAATCTAATTATGAATAAGACCGCCAATACCCACATTGTAGCACTGATTTCCTTGGCCCGTCCTGCAAAGAGCTTGATGAAGACGTATCCGAGAATACCCCAGACAAGCCCTTCAGCTATGCTGTATGCAAAAGGCATCATAGCAATGGTAAGAAATGCAGGAATCGCTTCAGTGAAGTCTGTGAAGTCGATCTTCACGACCGGCTCCATCATGTAGATTCCCACAATAACAAGGGCGGGTGCTGTAGCAGCAGCCGGAATCAGGCTTACAAGTGGCGCGAAGAAGAGAGACAACAGGAATAGTAACGCGACAGTTACTGCAGTTAGTCCTGTTCGACCTCCGTCTGCCACACCTGAGGCGCTTTCTACGTATGTTGTCACTGTGCTCGTCCCGAATATGGCGCCTGCAACCGTACCGATGGAATCTGCGAGCAATGCTTGATCTGCCCTAGGCAGCTCTCCCTTTTCATCCAGGAAGCCTGCTTTCGTTGATACGCCGATAAGTGTTCCGGCTGTATCGAACATATCTACGAATGTAAATGTAAATATAACAGCTATTAGTCCTACATCAAATATTCCGCGGAAGTCCATCTGCATGAAGGTAGGAGCCAGACTCGGCGGACTGCCCACAATGTCTGCGATTCCCATTGGACGTGGACTTAAACCGAATAGCATGCTGATTATTGTTGTGATAAGGATACCAAGGAGTAGAGACCCTTTTATGTTGTATGCGATGAGAATCCCCATTATAACGAGTCCGAACACAAAGAGCAACACGTTAGGCGATGTCATGCTGCCAAGGCCTACGAGAGTGGCAGGGTTCTCTACGATAACCCCTGCTGACTGGAGTCCGATAAACGCAATGAACAGGCCGATACCGACACTGACTGCAAGTTTAAGAGTCATTGGTATGTCATTGACTATTCTCTTTCTAACCGGAAGTATTGAGAGTATGAGGAATATTACACCGTCAATAAACACTGCCGCAAGGGCAACCTGCCAACTGATTCCCATTCCCAGGACTACTGTGTACGCAAAAAATGCGTTAAGCCCCATACCCGGAGCCAGAGCAAACGGGTAGTTTGCAAGAAACGCCATGAGAAGTGTGCCTACAACACTGCCGAGGATAGTTGCTACCATCACTGCACCTGTATCCATTCCTGTAACGCCAAGTATGGACGGGTTAACAATGATGATATATGCCATTGTCATAAATGTAGTAACACCGGCGAGTAATTCAGTTCTTACGTCTGTGCCGTGGGCTTTAAGCTTAAATGTGCGTTCGAGAAAACCACCATCTGCTGTGGAAAGCTTCGGACTAGTCATTCTATGACCTCCTTAATCGGAAGCTAACTGGTATTTTTTTGCGCCGTGTACAGTCGCATTCCCTAACTCATAACTCCCTCCCTCCTAAGCGACTAAGTCTATACAAGGCGCGGCTTTCTCAATTTTATATGTTCGACACTTGTTTAGAAAAACCTTCCTATTAAGGTCCACTAAAACCAAAGCAGTAAAAATCACACAGGCTTATCTTAATGATGCTTGAAAAGCCTGAACTATGTGCTCTAGGTCTTTTTCAGTAAGGCAGGGGTGTACCGGTAATGAAAGCACTGTGCGAGAGGCTTTTTCCGTCACCGGACACAAAGAACCGAATGAGTCAAAACATCCTTCAAAACATGGTTGAGTATAAATTGGAGCAGGATAATGCATTCCCGTCTCTACGCCGAAAGAATTGAGGGAGTCTGATAGCGTGTCTCTGGTAAAGCCTGTCATGTCGCTGTCAATCATTATAGTGTACTGGTGGAACACGTGCTTTGAGTCAGGCGAAATATAAGGCAGCGTAATGCCTTCTTTTTCAAGCATGCTTAATTCCCGCGTGATGTAAGCTGCATTTGCCTGCCTCCGGCGCGAGAATTCGTCAATCAACTGTACCTGCGCTATACCTACGGAGGCTGCGACTTCTGTCATACGGTAATTGTATCCGATGAGAGTATGGTTGTATTTACTTTCTTGGCCGATGTTTCTAAGGCGTCTCAGGCGCATGGCAATATCATCATCCGAAGTTGTGAGAAACCCTCCCTCCATTGTATGGAGGTTCTTTGTGGTATAAGTGCTAAAACATGTAATATCTCCTATTGTTCCGATTTTGCGAGCTTTGTACTCTGCGCCTATGGCTTGTGCAGCGTCTTCCACAATAAAGAGATTATGTTTCTCGGCAATGGCTTCTATTGCGTCCATGTCTGCGGGCTGCCCGTATAGGTGGACAGGTTCGATCCCGACTGTCCTCGGGGTAATGCTCTGTTCGATGAGGGCAGGATCGATATTGAAAGTCTTAGGATCAATATCGACAAATACAGGTTTTGCGCCACAATAAAGAATTGCGGTAGCTGATGACACAAAGCTAAAGGGTGTGGTGATAACCTCATCCCCCGGCCTGACTCCAAGAGCCATAAATGCCAGGTGCAGGGCGCTGGTCCCGGAACTGACAGCTATTACGTGTTTACAGCCAATATACTCAGCGAGGGCATTCTCAAAATCCATTACCTTTTGGCCTTGTATCAATCTGCCCGATCGTATAACTGACATAACAGAATCCTCAATTTCAGGGCTATGATAGGGCTTGGCCATTGGAACCCGTCGAAATGAAGGCAGGGGCGAATTCTTAGCGTATCCCATGATATCTTCCTTTCCATATCTTCCTATACCTAGTATACAGTTAATGCCCTGTCTCTTAAAGAGAGACAGAGGCACGACTGAACTAATTCTCTCAAAGAGAATGATTTCCTGCCTGTATTGACTGTTTTTGGTTCAATTGAGGTATGAGTGCATTACGATTACGATTTTCCCAATTGCTCCCGGACTGAGTTGTCTATGCAGCCGGGTTCGGTTAAAATGGAGTCCGGAGGGTTAAAATGGACGATATTCTAAGTGGGCTGAATCCTATGCAGCGGCAAGCAGTTTGCCATACCGACGGGCCGCTGCTTATACTTGCAGGCGCAGGAAGCGGCAAAACCAGGGTGCTGACGCATAGAATCGCGTATCTCATAGGAGAAAAACGTGTATTCCCTGGCAGTATCCTTGCAGTCACATTTACAAATAAGGCTGCCCGTGAGATGCGCGAGCGTGTAGAAGACCTTGTAGGACCATGGAGCAAAGCTATTTGGGTAAGCACATTCCATGCGTTCTGCGCGAGAGTGCTGAGGCGTGACATTGATAAGCTTGGGATTTCCAAGGGCTTTACCATCTTTGATTCATCTGATCAGAAAGCCGCCATGAAGAAGGCTCTTGGCAGACTGAATCTTGATGGAGAGAGTTTTCAGCCGGTTGCGGTGCTACACGAGATAAGCAGCGCAAAGAATGAGCTTATCGGTCCGGAGGATTATACAAGAGAAGCTGATGGGTTCTGGGAGAAGACAGTGGCAAGGCTTTATCCGGTCTATCAGAACATCCTTCGGGAAAACAACGCCCTTGATTTCGACGACCTTCTGGTGGAGACAGTAAGACTGTTTCACGAATCACCTGAGGTTCTCGAACACTACAGAAAGCAGTTTAAGTACATTCTTGTTGATGAATATCAGGACACCAATAGGGCCCAGTATGAGCTCGTGAATATCCTTGCCGAAGAGAGCAGGAATCTTTGTGTGTGCGGGGATCCGGATCAGTCTATTTATGAGTGGAGAGGCGCAGACATAAGAAATATCCTTGATTTTGAACTCGATTATCCTGACGCAACAGTCATAAAACTTGAGCAGAATTACCGCTCGACCCAGACCATCTTAGACATTGCCAATAACGTAATATCCAGGAATCAGTCAAGGAAAGAGAAGGATTTGTGGACGGAAAACGGAGAAGGGTGTCGAGCTATATGTTATGAAGCCTATAATGAGCGGGATGAAGCTTCATTTGTGGCGGAAGAAATCGAAAAGACCATAACAGGAGGGCGCCTTAAGTCCAAGTACGGCGATTTTGCGGTATTATATCGCACAAATGCGCAGTCGCGTGTTTTTGAAGAGGTTTTCATGAGCCGTGGGATTCCGTATAAGGTTGTAGGCGGGCTGAAGTTCTACGAGAGAAAAGAGATCAAGGATATTCTATCTTATTTAAGACTCATCCTTAATCCCGATGACATGGTGAGCCTGAGTCGCATTGTGAATGTGCCGAAGCGCGGAGTAGGGGACGCTACTTTAGCTAAGTATATGGACTATGCCGAAGAACACAATATTCATTTGCTCCGCGCGTTTCAGGATGTTACCGCTGTTTCAGGAGTTCCAGGCAAAACCAAGCAGGCTCTCATGGAGTTCGGCGAGTTCATTGAGGCGTTAGGCGCTAAGGTCAATGACAGATCCGTTGCCGAGATTCTCAGCGATCTCCTGGATGCTTCAGGATATGTAAAGGCTTTGGAAGAAGAAAAAACAGTCGAAGCTGAGTCCAGGGCGGAAAACGTCAAGGAGCTTCTTTCCGTGGCAAAGGAGTATGACGCCAGAGATGTCGAAGGCCGCGGGGTTTCCGGATTTTTGGAGGAAGCTGCGCTTATAGCTGACGTTGATCTGTTTGATGAGGATCAGGAAGGGGTCACTTTGATGACTCTCCACTCTGCCAAGGGTTTGGAATTCCCCCGGGTATTTTTGGCGGGTATGGAAGAAGGACTTCTGCCTCACTCGCGCACGTTGCTTAACGAGACCGGGCTGGAAGAGGAGAGACGTCTGTGTTACGTGGGAATCACCAGAGCTGAAGAAGTGTTGTACTTCACATTCGCCTCGCAGCGCATGTTGTATGGGGAAGTCATGATGTGTGCGCCGTCACGGTTCCTTGAAGATATGCCGAAAGAGCTCCTTACGGCAGGGAAGAGATGCGCGGGATCGGGATATGGCATGACGGGGACTTTCCGAACAAGAACCGGATCAGTAACAGGGGTTGTTACATCCATACATCAGAAGTTAGAACCTGATACGCGTAGGATGCCGTTTATTTCCGGTTCGCGTGATGGCGGTAATACAGAACCATACCGGGTAGGTGACAAAGTAAGGTCGCCTCACTGGGGCATCGGGACTGTAATAACCACAGACGGTGAAGGGGATAAACTTATTATATCAGTGGCCTTCCCCGACCAGGGGGTAAAGCGGTTACTTGCTTCAATTGCTCCCATAGAGCGGATTACCTGACAAAGCGTAGTTAGTTATCAGGGAGGGGCAGCTATGAGCGATTTAGGGCAAGTTGAGGAGAAGCTGGCAAAGCTCAGAGAGGAAATCGAGTATCATAACTACAGGTACTACGTTCTGGATGACCCTGTAATCTCAGATGTCGAGTTCGATAGGCTCATGCATGAACTCATAAGCCTGGAGGATGAGTACCCTGAGCTTGTAACGGAAGACTCGCCGACACAACGCGTAGGGGCAGTGCCGGTTACTGCCTTCGCCCAGGTTGTTCACAGTTCTCCTATGATGAGCCTCGCCAACACTTATTCGATTCAAGAACTTAAGGCATTCGACATGAGAGTAAAGAAGGCCCTCAGCGGAGAGCCTGTGGAATATGTGGCTGAACTTAAGATTGACGGACTTGCCGTATCCCTTACATATGAGAACGGGTATTTTGTTCGCGGCGCGACAAGGGGGGACGGCACTCGCGGGGAAGATGTGACCCATAACTTGAAAACCATCCGTTCCATCCCTATGCGCCTTATGCATGGCAATCAGGTGACAGTAGATGTACGCGGCGAGGTTTTCATGCCCGGGCGTGAGTTCAGAAAGCTCAATGAGGAGCGTAGACTAGGCGGGGACGCGCTCTTTGCGAACCCAAGGAACGCAGCTGCAGGCTCCTTGCGGCAGATGGATCCGAGGATTACGGCTGCAAGGCAATTGGATATGTTCGCTTATGGCATAGGAGATATCAACGGAGTTGCGCTAAACACCCAGATGGAAGTCTTGGATTTCCTGAAGGAATCAGGCTTTCGGGTAAACCCCAATGTGAAGCTGTGTCCGGATATTGACGAAGTCACCGGTTTTATTGAGGACTGGAACGAGAAACGAGATGACCTGGACTACGATATTGACGGTGTAGTCGTGAAGATAAATTCCTTGAAACAACAGGCAATGCTCGGCGCCACAGCAAGGACTCCCCGTTGGGCAGTGGCTTACAAATTTCCTGCAAAGCAAGGGACGACTGTTGTAAAAGATATCATTGTTCAGATAGGCAGGACCGGCGCTCTTACGCCTGTGGCTTTGCTTGAACCTGTGGAACTGGCCGGTTCTACCGTGAGCCGTGCCACACTTCATAATGAGGACATCATAAAATCGAAAGATATCCGCATAGGCGATACAGTGGTTGTGGAAAAAGGCGGGGATATTATCCCAGACGTCGTCAAGGTTATTACCGAGAAAAGAACCGGCGATGAGCGGGAGTTTGTGATGCCTCTTAAGTGTCCCGAGTGCGGGAGTGATGTGATAAGAGCGGAAGGTGAGGTCGCGTCCCGCTGCACAGGTGAGGCTTGCCCCGCTCAAGTCCGTGAGGGAATAATCTTCTTTGCGTCAAGGGACGCAATGGACATCGAGGGCATGGGGCCGCAGGTGGTGTCTCAATTAATTGCTTCCGGACTTATCCGGGGGTTTTGTGATATTTACTCACTTAGCTTTGAAGACCTGGTCAATCTGGAACGTATGGGAGCGAAATCAGCAAAAAATCTCTTGGACGCTATTGAAGCTTCCAAGAAGCGCCCTCTTCATAGACTGATAAACGCCTTAGGAATTCGTCATGTAGGAGAGAGGACCGCTCGTGACCTGGCAGAACATTTCGGATCCATGGACAAGTTGTCTGAGGCTACCTATGATCAGCTCATAAGTATTTCTGAAGTCGGGCCGAAGGTTGCGAGGAGTGTTGTCACGTTCTTTGGGAATCCCCGAAACCGGGAGACGCTCAAGAGGTTACAAGCTAAAGGCGTAAATATGGTAGAAGACAGAGAAGCTCTGTTATCTGAAGAGGCAAACCCTTTCACAGGAAAGACAGTGGCGTTTACAGGCGCTCTCGAGAGATTCACAAGAAAAGAAGCGGAAGACGCCATTTTCCAATCAGGCGGAAAGACCTCAGGGAGCGTCAGCGGAAACACTGACTACGTAATAGTCGGTAAGGATCCCGGATCCAAGTACAATAAGGCAAGATCCCTTGGAGTCCCTGTCCTTACCGAAGAGGAATTCGAAATGATGCTTAAGGGGGGCGGAATATGAGAATTACCAAGGAAGATGTAGGACGCATATCAGTCCTCGCCAAGCTCGAGCTAACTGAAGATGACCAATCCCTGTTCGCGGAGGAGTTGTCCGGGATTCTCAGGATCATCGACGCGTTGGACGAGGTGGATACGGGAAGTGCCAACGAGATGGTATCCCCGGCCGGGCTCACTAATGTGCTCAGAGAAGATGTGGCCTTGTCTTCCATTGATCCGGAAGAAGCATTGAAGAACGCTCCGGAAAGGGAAGGGGCCTTCTTTAAGGTGCCGAGGATTCTTGAGGCGGACTAAGGAATAAACTGCCGGGGGGCCTTTAGGAAAATCCGTCGGGAATCCTCCCTATTTCAATGTAATTAACGCAGATATTGACGGTGCAATCAATATTGCAAAAAAGCATCTGGAATCTCTTGGTATAGAGCGACCGGTAGTGGCATTGGGCAGGCCGGTAATGTATAGGTTCAACGGACTGAAGTTCGTGGCCTAGAATTACGAAGCTCGGTATCTTAATGCCGAGTAGTTCACGAGATAGGAGGGGGACACGATTGAAACTGAATGAACTCAGGGCTCATGAACTTTTACCTATGATAGAAAGGCAAGAAGTCACCGTGGAAGAGGCGGTCACCGAAACGCTTGACAGGATCGCAGCTATAGACGGGATTATCAAAGCATATATTACTGTCACCGGTGAACGTGCGCTGCAAAGAGCAAAAGAGGCTGACGCAAGGCTTCGAAAAGGCGAACCCCCCAGGCCTTTGGAGGGGCTTTCCGTTGCGATAAAGGACAATATCTGCACAAAGGGCGTAAGGACTACCGGCGCGTCCAGGTACTTAGAGGATTTCATCCCTCCTTATGACGCTACTGTTGTCGAGCGTCTGGAGGATGCCGGCGCGATTGTCGTAGGGAAGACGAACATGGATGAATTCGCTATGGGGTCTTCTACAGAAAACTCTGCTATGTTTCCTACTAAGAACCCTTGGAATTTACAGCGGGTCCCGGGAGGATCCAGCGGAGGCAGCGCAGCTTGTGTCATAGCGGAGGAGGCTGTCTTTTCCCTTGGTTCTGATACCGGAGGCTCAATTCGTCAACCTGCGTCTTTTTGCGGAATTGTAGGCCTGAAGCCAAGTTACGGACTGGTATCGAGGTACGGGTTAATCGGGTACGCATCGTCTATGGATCAGATTGGACCCATGGCTCGGGATGTTAAGGATTGCGCACAGATTCTCCAGGCGATCGCAGGCTATGATCAAAGGGATTCTCAATCTTATCCCAATGAGCTACCTGACTATACCGGGTGTCTGATCCCTGATATCAGGAACATCACGGTTGGCGTCCCTAAAGAGTTTTTGGATGAAGGGCTTTCCAAAACGGTAAAGGACGCGTTTATGAAGGCTTTGGAGAAGCTGGAAGAGCTGGGCGCGAAAGTTGTGGAAGTTTCACTGCCTCATGTAAGACATGCTCTCGCTGCTTACTATGTTATTTCTTCCGCTGAAGCCAGCTCAAATCTGGCCAGGTTGGACGGGGTAAGATACGGATATCGCGCTGCCGGGTGCGAGGATTCCGCGTCCATGATGGCAGTGTCGAGGGGAGAAGGCCTCGGACCCGAGGTAAAACGTAGGATAGTCTTGGGGACCTACGTATTATCAGAAGAGAATCACAAGAAGTATTTCAACGAGGCGCTTAAGGTACGGTCGCTGATTTCCCGGGATTTCCAAGAAGTCTTTGAGACGTGCGACTGCCTCATGGGCCCTACTTCTCCCACTGTGGCGTTTGAGGCAGGAGAGAAAACCAGAAATCCACTGGAGATGTATCTTTCCGATGTCTATACTGTGCCTCCTAATTTGGCGGGGATCCCCGGGATTTCCGTGCCATGCGGGTTTGATGAGGAAGGTATGCCTATAGGCCTCCAGATTATGGCGGGACAATATGATGAGGCGACTTTACTCCGGGTAGCGTACGCTTTTGAGCAGGCTACGGATTTTCACAAGGGAAGGCCGGATACTCAAAAGGGTGCTCATGAGTCGGCTGGGGGTGGAAGAAGTGTTTGAGCCGGTAATAGGAATAGAAGTTCACGCGCAACTCAAAACTGAATCAAAGTTGTTTTGCTCCTGCTCCACAAGGTTTGACGCTGCTCCTAATTCAAATACATGTCCTATCTGCCTGGGATTTCCCGGCGCTTTGCCTGTTCTGAACAAGAAGGCGCTTCTATATGGGATCAAGACAGGTTTAGCGCTCAACTGCGAAATCGCGGAGGTTTCCGGATTTGACAGGAAGAATTACTTCTACCCTGATCTTTCCAAAAACTATCAGATAACTCAAGACGCTTCCCCTGTCGGGGTATGCGGGTATATAGATGTGTCGCTTGACGGAGAGGTGCGTAGGATACGTATTAAACGGGTTCACCTTGAGGAGGACGCCGGCAAGTCTATTCACGAGGGAGGCGATATCACCGGGGCCTCGTTTTCACTGGAGGACTATAATCGTGCTGGAGTGCCTCTTTTGGAGATTGTGAGTGAGCCTGACATAAGGTCTCCGAAAGAAGCATATGAGTATCTCTCGATGCTGCGACGCATATTGCTTTATCTTGGAGTATCTGACTGCAAAATGGAAGAAGGCTCTTTAAGGTGTGATGTTAACATTTCAATAAGGGCCAAAGGATCGGATACCTTTGGGACTCTGGTGGAACTCAAGAATCTGAATTCTTTCAGGGCTGTCGAGAGGAGCCTTGAATATGAAGTAGAGCGTCAATCCCAGGTGGTGGCAAGTGGCGAGAAAGTGATTAGGGAGACCAGGCACTGGGATGAGGCAAGTCAAGCCACTGTATCCATGAGACGAAAAGGGCGCGCGGAAGACTATAGATACTTCCCTGAGCCGGATCTTCCCCTGCTTAGTATCGGTAGGACCTGGGTTGATGAGATTAGGGCAACCCTTCCTGAGCTTCCGGCAGCACGGCGCATGCGTTTCACTGAAGAGTACGGGCTTCCGGAATATGACGCGTCTTTGTTAACTGATACGCAGGAGCTGGCTGATTACTTTGAGGCGGTTGTCCGAGAATATGGCCAGGCAAAGATTGTGAGCAACTGGGTTATGGGGGAGCTTTCGAGACTCATGAACGCGACCGGCATAGGAATCGAGTTAGTGAAGGTCGCGCCTGGTGACCTTGCCGCAATGCTGAAAATGATGGACAAAGGGACCATCAGCGGCAAGATTGCGAAGACCGTTTTTGAAGAGATGTTCCGAGAAGGGAAATCCCCGGAGACTATAGTCAAGGAAAAGGGGCTTGTACAGATAACTGACGAAGAGGAGCTCGCGGGAATCGTAGATCGCGTAATAGACGAGAATCAGAAGGTAGCTGACGAAGTAAGAGCTGGTAAGGATAAGGCCATAGGGTTCCTTGTGGGACAGGTTATGAAGATGACAAAGGGACGGGCGAATCCCCAGATGGTAAACAAGCTGTTGCGTCAGCGTTTAACTGACTGAAAACTTGATTAAGTATTTAGTTCGGGTGAAACTTGTCTCGGTGTTCAACTGTCCCGGGATTCAGTTGTGAGCTCAATCGGTAGGAGATTCTAGCAAATGTCGGCTGCATATTCGCGGCTTAAGTTGTGGATAAGGAGACCTGGATTAGGTTGAGAAGTCTAATATGCATTTAAGCAACGGGAAATGCAGTTGCAGCAAAGAAGGAGGGTGGGGCGGGGATGGCAGCCAATACTGACAATCATGCACAAAAGCAGCAGCTTCGATCCCAAGCTGCCTATCAACGCTGGATCGCTGACGGATTGCTCCTTTTGATTACAATCATTTGGGGCACTACGTTTGTCGTCGTAAAAGGCATTCTTGCAAGGGTAGATCCTATTGCCTTGATAGGAATGAGATTCCTTGTGGCTTCTCTCGCTGTGACTTTAGTTTTGGCGAGGCAAATCCTACGGGCGGATAGAAGGGCTGTAAAGGCCGGTGTCGTAATTGGACTGATCCTTTTTGCGGGTTACGTGTTCCAGACTATCGGTTTGGAGTACACGACCGCGTCAAAATGTGGTTTCATTACAGGCTTATCGGTAGTCTTGGTTCCTGTTTTTTCTGCGATTCTCTTAAAAAAACCCCCTACTATCCCTTCTCTCTTTGGGGTGGGATTCGCGACTTTAGGTTTAGCGCTCCTTAGCCTCAATTTTACTGAAGCGACATTGCTCCAGATGGGAGACTTTCTGTCCTTGCTGGGCGCTGTGGCTTTTGGCTTTCACATAGTGGCAGTAGGGAAGTTTGCCCCTTTGTATGATGTGAGGATACTCGTGGTTATGCAGCTTTGGACTGTGGCTATTGCTTCCTTTGCCATGGTGGGATTGCGGGTGTTCGCATTAGGACATACTATACTGCTGGCACCTAGCAGCAAGGATCTTATAGGTATTGGATTCCTTGGAATTCTTGCGACTGCTTTGACCTTGTTTGTGCAAAACATCGCTCAGAAATTCACAAGTCCCACGCATGTAGCGATTATATTTGCCACAGAGCCGGTGATTGCCGGGATCTTCGGCTGGTGGATTCTAGGGGAGACCTTGACAAGAACCCAATTGATCGGCGCTACGCTGATAATTGCAGGTATCCTCGTATCAGAGATGGTAAGCGAATAAGATTGTCTTATAAGGGCTACTCGACAAGAACGCAAATTACCGGCGCTGCGCTGATAATTGCAGGTATCCTCGCAGCAGAGATGGTAAACCAGGTTTATTTCTCATGCTATGAGGGCTATTTGACGCCTCGCTATGAGGTAATCGGCAGACTGAATGCGAATGTAGTGCCGAGGCCTGCCTCGCTTTCCGCCCAGATTGACCCCTTATGAGCAGTTATGATTCCCTTTGCGATAGCAAGGCCTAATCCGGTGCCGCCTGTGGCCCGGTCACGGGCTCTGTCAGTCCTATAGAAACGGTCGAAGACATGGGGCAAGTCTTCTTTTGCGATGCCCGGTCCTGAGTCTGTTACAGACACTACGATGTTGTTATCCAGGCAGGATGCTGAGACGGAGATCCTTCCACCGTCCGGAGTGTGGTGGACTGCGTTTGCCAGCAAGTTTACGAGGACTTGAGCTATGCGATCCGGGTCTGCCTGAATTTTAGGAAGGACCCTTTGTATGTTCATCTCCAAGTGGATCCCTCGTGCATCAGTTTCTGCGGCGAAAACTGAGGTAACGCGTGTTATTACCTCTTCGAGGCCGGTAGGCTGTAGGCTGAGGGGAAATGCCCCGGATTCCATTTGTCCGAGATTGAGCAGATCCTCGACAATCCTGGACAACCTCAGGACTTCGTCATGGAGAGAGACTGTTATCTCTTGAGTGGGTTCTATAATACCCTCTTGTATAGATTCAAGATTGCCGCGAAGCACCGATAAAGGGGTTCGCAATTCGTGGGCTACATCAGCTACGAGCTTATGGCGGGCCTCTTCATTGGTCTTGAGGCTCTCCTTCATGAAGTTGAAGGCATGAGCTACTTCTTCCATCTCATCACCGGTTGGAACCCGGAGTTCGACGTCGAAGTCGCCTGACGCTATTTGACGGGCTGCTACCGCCAGTTTGCTAAGGGGTTGAGACAGATGACGAGAGAAGATAAATGCTAATCCTATCCCGATTAGCGCGACAATAGCCCCTCCGATTGCAGAAGCCATGGTCATACGGCGTAGAAACGCTGCTTCCAGAGTCATGAGTCCTCGCTGAAATGCGGTTACTATCGCGACTGAACCTACGACTTCTCCGTCAACTGTAATAGGCAGCTTAAAAGGGGTAGTCTTCTCGTTGAGAAAGAGTCCGATGTCTGTCCCATCGGAATCAGCTATGATTCTGCCTGTCTTATCTGCCAGGATGATTCTTTCAGGTCCGGCCGTTGCAGGAGGCATCATAAGGTGTCTGGGCGACCCTCTCCCTCGCACGAATTGGGTAGCTCTTATCAGAGCGCTGACACCGTCCCATGAACCTCGCTCAGTATAATAAGCAGCAAGCAACCTTTGCCATTGCGTCGTTCGAGCCTCTGTGTTGCTGCGCACATACCAATCAAATAGTGAGCGCGTGGTGAAACTCCAAAGGATGGCTGTTACTACAGAAGTTAACACAGCGATGGACAGGAACGCTATGAGAAGTTTCCGCCTAATTGTCACAGCTGCCATACCGCCTCTCTTACGGTCTTGTGCCTCTCTTGTGGCCTTCTATGTAGGTAAGGCGCTCTTTCCAAGTCCATCCACTTCTGCCAGGCGAGAGTCGCTGCCCATATTTAGGGGAGGACTTCTAAGGAACCAGTTTATACCCAACGCCGTAAACCGTCTGAAGGCGCTTAGGATTAGCAGGATCATCCTCAATCTTCTTGCGTAGATTGCTGACATGTGTATCAATGGATCTTTCGTATCCTACATAAGCTTCTCCCAGGGATGCGTTGACCAGTTGAAGGCGGCTGGCTACTCGTCCCGGCCTTTCCGCAAGGAACAGCAGGATGGAGAACTCGGTGGGTGTCAGAGCTACTTCACGGCCCGATACTGTCACTTGATGGCCTTCTACATCCACTGCTATGTCTCCGACTTTTAAGACATCTCTTTGGTCTTCTACTCCTTTACCCACGCGCCTGAGGACTGCCTTGACCCGCGCGGCCAGTTCTCTTAGGCTGAACGGTTTTGTCACGTAGTCATCAGCTCCGAGTTCCAATCCGAGGACTCTGTCAATTTCGTCTGACTTCGCTGTCAGCATAATCACAGGCACATTACTGTCTTTGCGGAGTTCCTTGCAAACGTCGAATCCGCTCTTGCCCGGGAGCATCAGGTCCAAAATAATAAGATCAGGGTTTATCCTCTGAAACATGTCAATCGCGGAAAGCCCGTCTTCCGCCCAGAATACCTCGTACCCCTGGGCTTCCAAATAATCCTTAATGACGTTTCCGATTGCCTCTTCGTCGTCGATTACGAGGATTCTTACGCTTTCCATGAAGGATCCACCTCTGATTTCTTATTTGCGTACATCATGTGGTGTATGCGCATATTCCCGTTGCTTGCCCTTATTTTCGCTTATACCAAGAAAACTTGCAAGGGAAGGTTATACAGCCTTCCCTTGCGTGGGAATCGTGAAGTGTCAAGAGTCCTGAATGCCACGGCTTACTGCATTTCTTAAGATGCATGCCTCCGAAAATGCATACTTCTTGGGATGCGTATTTCTCATGGTGCAGTAGTTCAGGTAGTTCCGGTGTTAATCCGCCGGTTCCTGAGTTTGTCCGCAAAAGGGACAGGTTTGCCCGCAGAAGGGACAAACTCCCTGGCCCTGGCCTTGGTTCTGTCCAGGCCCTTGTCCTTTTCCGAGTCCTTTTCCGAACCCGAGACCTTGCCTCAGGCCAACTCTCCGTCCTGCCTGGAATCCCTGGGAAAAGCCCTTCATAGAGCCATCCTTGCCGTCTGCGGCCCGGCCACGAACTGCATGCATACGGGACATGTTTTTGCGACCGATGTTCTGACCGATATTCGGTCTGGTTTCGGGTGGGCCGACTTCTCGGCGGCTGAGCGCAACTTTGAGATTCTCTTCCATTTTGGAGATTACTGTCGCTGCTTGTTCAGATGTGAGCCTTCCTTGAGCGACCTGGGTGTCCAGGAACGCCTTCCGCTCTTTTATGAGAGCGTCAACGAGTTCACTTTCACTGATGCCATTCTCTGCAGCGATTTCCAGGAAGGACTTGCCCTCATGCCTGGCAGCGATCACGTCTTCAACTTTCATGTTGACGATCGACGCGATCTTGGCTACCATCGGTGCTACCGACGGTGTGTGCTGTCCTGGGCCAAACGGCTTTGAAGTCGGGGGGATGATTTCCACAGTAGCCTGCGGGGCTTCCTGTACACCTGTTTGCGAAGGTTCCTGGACACTGCTTTGCGAGCTTCCTTGGACAGCGGATTGCAAAGTCGCTTCGGTAGCAGCTTGCGGAGTTCCTTCCGCGAAAGTGAGACCTACTGCAGATATTATTACTAATAGGGCAGTTAGGGCGGTGATTATCGTTGTGATACCGGCAGTACGAATTCTCGATGTGACTTTCATGAGTATGTTCGCCTCCTTTCAAAACCTATTATAGCTCGGGATTTTCAAGTTTTAGCCTGGAAAATGTTAAGATATTATTAAGATCTGTGAGTCGGTGTTCGGGATTATGAGGTGCAATGCTCAGGATCTCGGAGACAATGCGCGAGATCTTAAGAGCGTCATAGGAATCTGGTAAGCACTGGTTGGGACCTTGTACATACTGCTTATGACCTCGTGGGCACCGTTTAGGATATCGTAGGCATTGCTTCGGATATTGTAGACACTGCTTAGGATCTTCTAGGCGCTGTTTGGGATGTTGTAGGTACCGCGTAGAATTTCGTAGGAAACGTTTAGGACATTTTCTTTAAGGAGCTTGGGAAGGATAATGAAGTAGCGGTGTCTAAAGGATCTAAACCTATTGTTTGCCAATGTTGATGTTTGGGGGGAAAGACAATGACTCATACGGGTGATATTGTTATGAGCAAAGACACTGTCGGTATCCCTGGTCATGTTTTTAGGGAGTATGACATACGCGGAGTAGTGGATAAGGATCTGACGCGGGAATTCGTCTACATGCTTGGAAGGGCTCTTGGACGCCTTTATGCACGTGAGAATGTATGCGCTGTTGCCGTGGGAAGAGATGCAAGAGCCAGTTCTCCCGGATTCCGCGATGAAATCGTCCGCGGGCTTACAAAAAGCGGAATTGATGTCTATGATATTGGGCTTGTCCCTACTCCTGTCCTTTACTATGCCTTATTCAACCTTGATATAGGCGGAGGCGTGATGATTACAGGGAGCCACAACCCTCCAAATGAGAACGGTTTTAAAATATGCCTTGGCAAGTCCACAATTTACGGACGGGCAATTCAGGAGATTAGAGACATAATGGTAAATGAGGATTTCATCTCTGGGAGGGAGGGCTCTTACTCTTCGGTGCTCCTGAATGAGGAATATGTCGATGAAATTTGCGAAGATCTTCGTATCAAGCCGGAGGGACGCAAGATAAAGGCAGTTGTGGATGCAGGCAACGGAACAGGCAACATTGTCGGGCCTGATCTTTATAGATGCATGGGTCACGATATCATCGAATTATATTCGGAGCCTGATCCTGCTTTTCCTCATCATCATCCTGATCCGACGGTTCCTGAGAATCTTAGAGACCTTATGGAGAAAATGTCAGAAACAGGCGCAGAAGTGGGCATAGCTTTTGACGGGGATGGGGACAGGATCGGCGTGGTAACCGGAGGAGGCGATATTCTCTGGGGTGATCAACTCCTTATCATTTTTGCCAGAGATATTATTCCGAGGCAGCCTGGGGCAAAGATTATCGGCGAGGTGAAGTGTTCAGAGGCTTTGTTCGAAGAGGTTGAGAAGGCAGGCGGTACGCCTATCATGTGGAGAGTGGGTCATTCTCTCATCAAAGCTAAACTCAAAGAGGAAGATGCTGTGCTTGCAGGTGAAATGAGCGGGCATCTGTTCTTTGCCGACAGGTATTATGGATACGATGATGCTATATATGCAGGCGCGAGACTCTTGGAACTGCTATCCCGTTCGGAGATGACTTTTCAAGAAATAGCCGAGACTCTTCCGAAGATGTATAACACCCCTGAGATTAGGCTGGAGTGCCCTGAGGATTTGAAGCAGGCTGTAGTGGAGCGAGTAGCAGCCGACTTCTCAAAGGATTTTCATGTTTACCGAATTGACGGGGTAAGAGTCAAGTTTCCGAATGGGTGGGGCCTTGTGAGGGCTTCAAATACCCAGCCTGTGCTTGTTCTCCGGTTTGAAGCTGCGAGTCCCGAGCATCTCGATGAAATATCGACCGGAGTTCGGGCAAAAGTGCAGGAAGCTCTTGATGAAATGTCAGCGATGCCTGGCAACTCTAGGCCTGGAGGTCTTTAGCCTTGGAGAACTTCAGTTGTGGAGGTCTTTAGTTTTGAAAAGCCATAGTTGAGGAAGTGGCTGGTTTTCGACCGCCAGGCGCGTATATTAGGTGGCTTATGGAAGTAATTAGCAGAAGCCCTACAAGTCGAGCTAATTGACAAATGCATGAGAGAGGACAAAAGGACGCAAGAAACATGAAAAGCAGAGCAAAACACTTTTGGGACTGCGCATGTAAGGCATGCCACCTCGGGACACCTTGGCACACCTTGGGACTGGCTCTCCAGGTGAGCCACTCGATCGTATGGAAGCCATCGAATCAGTCCGATTGGCTCACTGGGTGAGCCAATCGACCAGACGGAAGCCCTCAGATCCTCCTGAATGGCTTACTGGGTAAGCCAATCAACCACCGGTAAGCCGTCGGATCCTCCTGATTGGCTTACTGGGTAAGCCAATTGACAGTCGGAAGGACCTCAGACCCGCTTGACTGGCTCACTGGGTGAGCCAATTGCCCACTGGATGGTCCGTAAATCAATTGGACTGGCTCTTCTGCGGAGCCATGTTCTCTAAGTAAGGTCCCATTAGTTTCCCGGCGGATTTGAGCTGCCAGCCTAAAGGCTCTTGATGCTGTCAGTTCCTTGGAAAACGTCTCCGCTGTGTCCATAAGAGCATCTAGTGGGTAGATCTAGCCGGGACTATACATGGGAACCGTGACCTGTCGATTACTTATGAGCTTCTACTTAGGACCCCCTATAAGGGGGCTCTATATGGTCTTTCATAGATGGGCAAGACTTCGATCTTGTTTGGCAGCTACAAGTAGGGTACCAGTTGGAACGAATACCCACAATACATTCAGCATGACATTATCACAGAACAACCACAACTCGCCTATGACTCCCTGTCCTATGACTCGCCTATGACTCCCTTGACATCTGCAACATGATGATATAAACTGCACACTATGATAGTGTTTCTATATAGAACTACGTTATCCTAATACAAACTACCAGAGGACTATTACTTGCTTTGCCTCTCTGCGAGGCAAGCATACATCGATCCTCGTTTTCAGTCGAGAGAGATTGCCATCTACTAGCAAGAAGTCATGGTAAGACAGTTGCAAGCTACCGGAAGACTATTGCTTGCTTTGCCTCTTTGCAGGGCAAGCTTGCATCGATTCTTTCTGCGAGACGAGGGCAATTACTATCAACTGGGGGATTATGGCAAGACAGTTGCTGGCTAACATAAGACTACCATAGACTACCATCTGCTTTGCCTTTCCGCGGGCAAGCTCGCGTGTATTCTTGCTTTCAGTCGAGGGTAATTTCTGTCGACTGGAAGACTACTATGATAAGGCAGTGAATGAAATGGGTCCTACGAAGCCGCTATTGGATCTTGGTTTTACTGAGTACGAAGCAAAGACATATTTCACCCTACTAAAGGTAAATCCCGCTACCGGATACCAGATCAGTAAAGAAGCGGGTATACCTAGGTCTATGGTGTATGAAGCCCTCGGGCGTCTGTTAAACCGCGGCGCAATTCTCGCTTTGCCACAGGGGGATACTACACGGTACGCGCCTGTCCCGGTTAACGCTTTGCTTGACAGTCTAAGGCATACCTATGAAGACGCGTTGGACAGAGCCCTTGAAAGCCTGTCCAAATACGAGAAGCCCGTGCCTTCAGAGCAGGTATGGAATATTGAAGGAAGAGAGGCAATACTCAGTTGCGCACGGGAGTTGATCCGCGACTCAAAAGATGAGGTGGCTTTATCAGTAAGTGATGAGACACTGCTTGCGCTCCTACCGGAGCTTCGAACAGCTCATGACAGGGGAGTACGCATTCGTATTCTGATTTGCGGAGAGGCGGAGATTGAATTTGGGCAGGTCGTGAGGCATCCACAAGCTGAAAGCGCGCTTCAGCAGATTGAGGATAACATCGTCGTAGTAGCTGACGGGGCTCATGCGCTTGTGGGAGGCGTTGGAAGCGACGATACTGCGGTATGGACCGGAAATCGTCATTTGGTCTTTATCTCAATGCAGTATATATGGCAGGAGATGTTCACACAGAAAGTATCGGAAAGGCTTGGTAAGGACTTGATTTGTGAATTAACGCCTGAAGAAAGGAAGGCAATATTCGGGCGTTGAGTTC
>CZCA01004541.1_pt2 | contig 21013 bp, 17 predicted proteins | sample 591981 | NCBI WGS metagenome assembly CZCA01 (sample SAMEA3556810, study PRJEB10932) | anaerobic digester metagenome
CGCAGGCCTCGTGCCGACAGGCACCCGGGCACGCGGCCCGGGTCTCCCTCCCCATCGATCAAAACGGATAGCGGTTGATGATCACTCGAATTCGATGATGACTTCGTCCACCGACAGGCTGGCGCCTGGCCTGGCGACGATCTTCTTGACCTTGCCGTCCTGCTCGGCCTTGAGCACGTTCTCCATCTTCATCGCCTCGATGATGGCGAGCTTCTCGCCAGCCTTGACCTCCTGACCCTCGGCCACGGCCACCTCGCGGAGCAGGCCGGGCATGGGCGACAGCAGGAACTTCGAGAGGTCGGGCGGCAGCTTCTCGGGCATCAGCGACAGCAGATGCGCCGCGCGCACGGTCATCACCATCGGCTCGACCTGCAGGCCGAAGTGCGAGATGCGGTAGCGCAGGCCGCGGCGCTCGATCTGCAGGCAGATCGGCGCACCATTGACCGTGCCGGCAAACAGCAGATCGCCGAAGTTCCAGTCGGAGACGATGTTGTAGGTGCGGCCCTCATGGGTCACCGCGAGACCGCCGTCGATCGCCTGAGTGCGCACCGGGTACTGCTTGCCCCCCATCACCACAACCCATTCGGAGGCCACCTTGCGGCCGTGACCGGGGAGCTGGCCTTCGATCTGCACGGCGCGCTCGATGTAGCGGCTGCGGGCGAAGGTGGCCACGGCCGCGAGCAGCGCGGGATCGTCGTGCGGCACCATCGAGGCGTCGAAGCCCTGCGGGTACTCCTCGGCGATGAAGCCGGTGTTGAAGTGACCCGAGCAGAAGCGCGGGTGCTGCAACAGCGCGGCCTGGAAGGGAATGTTGGAGCTGATGCCGCGGATCACGAAAGCGTTGAGGGCGTCGCGCATGCGCTCGATGGCGTCCTGGCGGTCCTTGCCGTGCACGATGAGCTTGGCGATCATCGAGTCGTAGTACATGGAGATCTCGCCGCCCTCATACACGCCGGTGTCGACGCGCACGCCATTGCCTTCGGCCGGCGCCTGGAACTTCACCAGGCGGCCGGTGGAGGGCAGGAAGCCGCGGAACGGGTCTTCGGCGTTGATACGGCATTCCATCGCCCAGCCATCGATCTTCACGTCGGCCTGGCTGAGCGGCAGCTTCTCGCCGTAGGCCACGCGGATCATCTGCTCGACGAGGTCCAGCCCGGTGATCAGTTCGGTGACCGGGTGCTCGACCTGCAGGCGGGTGTTCATCTCGAGGAAGTAGAACTCCTTGGTCGCGCCGCTGACCACGAACTCGACCGTACCGGCCGACTCGTAATTCACCGCACGCGCCAGGGCCACGGCCTGCTCGCCCATCGCGCGACGCATCTCGGGATCGACGAAGGGGCTCGGGGCCTCCTCGATGACCTTCTGGTGGCGGCGCTGGATGGAGCAGTCGCGCTCGTTGAGATACACGTAGTTGCCGTGGCTGTCGCCGAGCACCTGGATCTCGATGTGGCGCGGCTCGAGCACGTACTTCTCGATGAAGACGCGGTCGTCGCCGAAGGCGTTGCGCGCTTCATTGACGCAGGAGGCAAAGCCCTCGTGCGCTTCCTTGTCGTTGAAGGCGACGCGCAGGCCCTTGCCACCACCGCCGGCGGAGGCCTTGATCATCACCGGGTAGCCGATCTTCCTGGCGATCTCGACCGCCTCGTCTGGGCCGGAGATGGCGTCGTTGTAGCCGGGGATGGTGTTGACGCCCGCTTCGATCGCGAGCTTCTTGGACTCGATCTTGTCGCCCATCTTGGCGACCGAGTAGTGCTTCGGGCCGATGAACTTGATGCCTTCTTCTTCCAGGCGGCGCGAGAACTCGGCGTTCTCGGAAAGGAAACCGTAGCCCGGGTGGACGGCCTCGGCGCCGGTCTGCTTGCAGGCGGCGATGATCTTGTCGATGACGAGATAGGACTCTTTGGACGGCGCCGGCCCGATGCAGACGGCTTCGTCGGCCATTTCGACGAAGAGCGCGTCCTTGTCCGCTTCCGAGTGCACAGCAACGGTGGCGATGCCCATCTTGCGGGCGGTCTTGATGACGCGGCAGGCGATTTCACCGCGGTTGGCGATCAGTATTTTTTTAAACATGCGTGGTCTCCGCGGTGAAATCGCAACGTGCTTCGCACGCAAGGCAATGTGACTTCGTCGCTGCGCCGCTTCGCGGCTGGTCACCGCGGTTTGCGATCAGGATCTTCTTGAACATTTAACGTATTCCTCGTGCGCGGATCAGAGCGGGATGTTGCCGTGCTTGCGCCACGGGTTCTCGAGTTGCTTGTCCTTGAGCATCGACAGCGAGCGGCAGATCCGCTTGCGGGTTTCGTGCGGCATGATGACGTCGTCGATGAAGCCACGCGCGCCGGCCACGAACGGGTTGGCGAAGCGCTGCTTGTACATGGCCTCGCGCTCGGCGATCTTGGCAGGGTCGTTCTTTTCTTCGCGGAAGATGATCTCCACCGCGCCCTTCGGGCCCATGACCGCGATCTCGGCGCTCGGCCAGGCGAAGTTAACGTCGCCGCGCAGGTGCTTGGACGACATCACGTCGTAGGCGCCGCCGTAGGCCTTGCGGGTGATGAGGGTGACCTTGGGCACGGTGCACTCGGCGTAGGCGTAGAGCAGCTTGGCGCCGTGCTTGATGATGCCGCCGTATTCCTGCGCAGTGCCCGGCATGAAGCCGGGCACGTCGACCAGGGTCACCACCGGAATGTTGAAGGCGTCGCAGAAGCGCACGAAGCGCGCGGCCTTGATCGAGCTCTTGATGTCGAGGCAGCCGGCGAGCACCAGCGGCTGGTTGGCGACGATGCCCACCGGGGCGCCTTCCATGCGCGCGAAGCCGATGATGATGTTCTTGGCGTAGTCGGGCTGCAGCTCGAAGAAGTCGCCGTCGTCGACCATCTTGACGATCAGCTCCTTCATGTCATACGGCTGGTTGGGGTTGTCCGGCACCAGGGTGTCGAGCGAGTAGTCGAGGCGGTCGGCGGGGTCGACCGAGGGCACGACCGGCGGCTTGTCGCGGTTGCTGCCGGGGATGTAGCCGACCAGGCGGCGGGTCATCATCAGCGCTTCGACGTCGTTCTCGAAGGCGAGGTCGGCCACGCCCGACTTGCTCGTGTGGGTGACGGCGCCGCCCAGTTCCTCGGCGGTCACTTCTTCATGCGTGACGGTCTTCACCACTTCGGGACCGGTCACGAACATGTAGGACGAGTCCTTGACCATGAAGATGAAGTCGGTCATCGACGGGCTGTACACCGCACCGCCCGCGCACGGGCCCATGATCAGCGAGATCTGCGGCACCACACCCGAGGCCAGCACGTTGCGCTGGAACACGTCGGCGTAGCCGCCGAGCGAGTCGACGCCTTCCTGGATGCGGGCGCCGCCCGAATCGTTGAGGCCGATCACCGGCGCCCCGACCTTCATCGCGTGGTCCATGACCTTGCAGATCTTCTCGGCGTGGGTCTCGGACAGCGAGCCGCCGAACACGGTGAAGTCCTGCGAGAACACGAACACCAGGCGGCCGTTGATCGTGCCGTAGCCGATCACCACGCCGTCGCCCGGGATGTGGTCGGCGTTCATGCCGAACTCGTTGCAGCGGTGCTCCTTGAACATGTCCCACTCTTCGAAGCTGTCATCGTCGAGCAGCAGCAGGATGCGTTCGCGTGCGGTGAGCTTGCCCTTGGCGTGCTGGGCGTCGATGCGCTTCTGGCCACCGCCGAGGCGGGCCTTCTCGCGCTTCTCCTCCAGCTGGCGAATGATGTCGTGCATTGATGATCTCCTGTCAGATCCTAGGGATTGTCGGGCCGCGACCTTGGCATGCCCTTGATGTACTTCAAAGATGGCCGAGCAGCCGGAGCGCGGCGATCGAGGGCGTGGTCGCGCCCTCTTCCACCGCCCGCGCCAGCGCCGGCAGTTCCTGTTTCACCTGCGGGTGGCTGCGGAAACGGCTGCGCAGCCCGGAATCGATCAGCTCCCACATCCACGCCAGCGCCTGGTGGCGGCGCTTGGCGTCGAACTCGCCGGAGGCGGTGAGCACCCGGCGGTAGTCCGTCACCGTGGTCCAGAACTCGGCGATGCCGTCCTTCTTCAGCGCCGACAGGGTCAGCACCGGCACCGTCCAGTTGGGGCTGGCCGGGCGCAGCATGTGCAGCGCGGTCTTGATCTGCGACTTGGCGCGCATCGCCGCCGCGGGGTCGATGTCGGCCTTGTTGATGACGATCAGGTCGGCGATCTCCATGATGCCCTTCTTGATCGCCTGCAGATCGTCGCCCGCGTTGGGCAGCTGCAGCAGGCAGAAGATGTCGGCCATGCCGGCGACCGCGGTCTCGCTCTGCCCCACGCCGACGGTCTCGATGATGATGACGTCGAAGCCGGCGGCCTCGCACACCAGCATCGACTCGCGCGTCTTTTCGGCGACGCCGCCCAGGCTGCAGGCCGATGGGCTGGGGCGGATGAAGGCGGCGGGATTCTGGCTGAGCAGTTCCATGCGCGTCTTGTCGCCGAGGATGGAGCCGCCGGTGACCGACGAAGATGGATCGACCGCGAGCACCGCCACGCGCAGGCCCTGCTCGATGAGATACAGCCCGAGCGCCTCGATGAAGGTGGACTTGCCCACCCCCGGCACGCCGGAGATGCCCACCCGCATCGCGCCGCCGGTGTGCGGCAGCAGGGCCTCGAGCACGCGCTGGGCGCGCAGCTTGTGGTCCTCGCGCTGGGATTCGATCAGCGTGATGGTCTTGGCGAGCGGCCGCAGCTGGCGCGCGAGCACACCCTCGACCAGGCTGCGGTCGGCGGCATCGAGTTCGGGCGACAGGGCGGACAGGGATTCGGGCATGTTCATCGGCGGGCAGTCACAGGGGGCGCGATCGGTTGCGCGCGGCCCCGCACGATGGACGTACCGTGCAGGGCCGGGCAGCGCGCGAACTCAGGCGGCCTTGCGCGCCGCGCGGATCTGCTTGAGCACTTCGCGCGCGGCGGCCGGGATCGGCGTGCCGGGGCCGAAGATGCCCTTGGCGCCGGCGGCGTAGAGCGCATCGTAGTCCTGTGCCGGGATGACGCCGCCGACGAAGGTGATGATGTCATCGGCGCCGAGGCGCTTGAGCTCATTGACCACCTGCGGCACCAGCGTCTTGTGACCGGCAGCGAGGCTGGAGCAACCCACCGCATGCACGTCGTTCTCCACCGCGTGGCGGGCAGCCTCTTCCGGGGTCTGGAAGAGCGGACCGATGTCGATGTCGAAGCCGAGGTCGGCGAAGGCCGATGCGACGACCTTGGCGCCGCGGTCGTGGCCATCCTGGCCGAGCTTGGCAATCATGATGCGCGGGCGGCGACCTTCTTCGGCGACGAAGGCTTCGATGTCGGCCTTGAGTGCCTTCCAGTCTTCCTGTTCTTCCACGACGGCTCCATAGACGCCGGACACGGCTTGCGGGTTGGCGCGGTAACGACCGAAGGCGACCTCGAGCGCATCGGACACCTCGCCCACGGTCGCACGCAGGCGGATCGCCTTGACGGTCAGGTCCAGCAGGTTGCCCTGGCCGGTCTTCGCGCATTCGGTCAGCGCGGTGAGCGCGGCATCGACCGCGGCCTGGTCGCGCATCTTGCGCACGCGCGCCAGGCGCTCGATCTGGGCCTCACGCACCGCATGGTTATCGATGTCGAGGATCTCGATCGGGTCTTCCTTGGCGAGCTTGTACTTGTTGACGCCGACGATGACGTCCTTGCCCGAGTCGATGCGTGCCTGCTTGTCGGCAGCACACTCCTCGACCTTCATCTTGGCCCAGCCGGACTCGACCGCCTTGGTCATGCCGCCCATGGCCTCGATCTCCTCGATCAGCGCCCAGGCCTTGTCGGCCATGTCCTGGGTGAGCTTCTCCATCATGTAGGAGCCGGCCCAGGGGTCGACGACGTTACAGATGTGGGTCTCTTCCTGGATGATGATCTGCGTGTTGCGCGCGATGCGGGCGGAGAACTCGGTGGGCAGCGCGATGGCTTCGTCGAGCGCGTTGGTGTGCAGCGACTGGGTGCCGCCGAACACCGCGGCCATCGCCTCGATGGTGGTGCGCACGACGTTGTTGTAGGGGTCCTGCTCGGTGAGCGACCAGCCCGAAGTCTGCGAGTGCGTGCGCAGCATCATGGACTTCGGGTTCTTGGGGTTGAACTGCTTCATGATCCGCCACCACAGCAGACGCGCGGCGCGCATCTTGGCGATCTCGAGGTAGAAGTTCATGCCCACCGCCCAGAAGAAGGACAGGCGGCCGGCGAAGGTGTCGACGTCCATGCCGCTGGCGATGCCGGTGCGCACGTATTCGAGCCCGTCAGCCAGCGTGAAGGCCAGTTCGATGGCCTGGTTCGCACCCGCTTCCTGGATGTGGTAGCCGGAGATCGAGATGCTGTTGAACTTCGGCATGTGCTGCGCGGTGTAGCCGAAGATGTCGGCGATGATCTTCATCGACGGCGCGGGCGGATAGATGTAGGTGTTCCGCACCATGAATTCTTTCAGGATGTCGTTCTGGATCGTGCCCGAGAGCTTGTCCTGGCTGACGCCCTGCTCCTCGGCGGCGACGATGTAGCCGGCGAGGATCGGCAGCACCGCGCCGTTCATGGTCATCGACACCGAGATCTTGTCGAGCGGGATGCCGTCGAACAGGATCTTCATGTCCTCGACCGAGTCGATCGCCACACCGGCCTTGCCGACGTCGCCGGTGACGCGCGGGTGGTCGGAGTCGTAGCCGCGGTGGGTCGCGAGGTCGAAGGCGACCGAGACGCCCTGACCGCCGGCGGCGAGCGCCTTGCGGTAGAAGGCGTTCGATTCTTCAGCGGTGGAAAAGCCGGCGTACTGGCGGATGGTCCACGGCTTCACCGCGTACATCGTGGGCTGCGGGCCGCGCAGGAAGGGCTCGAAGCCCGGCAGCGTGTCGGCGTGCTTGAGGCCTTCGGTGTCGGCCTTGGTGTAGAGCGGCTTGACGGTCAGACCTTCGGGCGTGATCCAGTTGAGCTTCTCGATATCACCACCGGGGGCCTGCTTGGCGGCTGCTTTTTTCCAGGCCTCGAAGTCGGGCTGGGGATAGACGGGCTCGTTGGCGTTCGACATGAAAAACCTCTTGGAATCTGCAGTCCCATCGACTGCGGGCACGGAATCAAATGCTCAGGGCCGCCAACCCTTTTGCAGCGGCGACGGTGCCGTCCGCAGCAGACGCTACGGACGGCCGTCGACGCTCCAGAACACGACGCGCCCCCTCTTCTTTCGCCGGACGCGGTCCGGCGCCTCCCATGACGCGTCGCGCGCGGAAGTTGACTTGCTTGGAGGTAAAATAATACTTTATCCATAATTATGAACGCAATGGCTCGAGGCGCCCGATCCACGTCGCCCAGCGCTACGCCATGCATCTTCCGCCTGCACACCCGAACCCCCACATGAACGCGACCCGTATCGCCCCCATCGCGCTGTACCAGGAAGTGGCAGAGCGACTGCGTCAGCGCATCTTCTCGCACGAACTTCCACCCGGCACCTGGGTGGACGAGCAGGCGCTGGCCGAGCATTACGGCATCTCGCGCACGCCCTTGCGCGAGGCTCTCAAGGTGCTTGCCTCGGAAGGGCTCGTGACCCTGAAGCCGCGCCGTGGCTGCTACGTGACCGAGATCTCCGAGCGCGATCTCGATGAGGTGTTCTCGGTGATGTCCATGCTCGAAGGAGAATGCGCGCGCAGCTCGGCCGCAAAGGCGAACACGGCCGACCTCGAGCGGCTGCGCGCGATCCACGCCGACCTGGAGAACGCCGCTGCAGCGGCCGACATCGACGGCTTCTTCGAAGCCAACCAGGCCTTCCACCTCGCCCTTCAGGAAATCGCCGACAACCGCTGGCTGCTGCACGTGATCGAGGACCTGCGCAAGGTCATCAAGCTGTCGCGCCACCACTCGCTGTTCTCGGAGGGGCGGCTTGAGCAATCCCTCTCCGAACACCGCGAGATCCTGCAGGCCCTCCTCGCAGGCGACGGCCAACGCGCCGAAGAGCTGATGCGCGCGCATATCCTGAGCGGGCGCGCCGCCCTCGCCCGCATCGCCGCAACCAAGAGCGGCACGGCAGCCTGACCCCAGCTCGGCAGGCGCGGCTGCGCAGCCAGGGTCACGCGACCTGCGCCCTGCCGAACCTGCACGCTTCCTGTGCGCTGGCAGCGCTGTTGACGCCAGAGGGCTTCAGCGATTTTCAGCCGCAGCCTCCGGGCGTGCGGCTGCGGCCTCGCCAGCCATCGGCTCGCGCGTCACCAGGACCTGGTCGATGCGATAGCTGTCGATGTCGACCACCTCGAACTTGTAGCCGGCGTAGGTCACGAAGTCGGTACGCCTGGGCACCTTGCGCAGTCGATACATCAGGAAGCCGGCCACCGTCTCGTAGTTCTGAAAGCCTTCGAAGACCTCGATGTCGAGGGCCTGCATGACGTCCTCGATCGGCGTTGCACCATCGATCAGCCACGAGTTGTCGTCGCGGCGCACGATGAGCTCCTCCTGGAAGGGGCTGACGAGATCGCCCATCACGGTATTCATCACGTCCTGCAAGGACAGCAGGCCGACCACCAGCGCGTATTCGTTGAGGATGAGCGCGAAGTCCTCCTTCGCATCCCGGAAGCGTTCGAGCGCCTCGAACAGTGTCAGCGTGTCGGGCAGCATCAGCACCTTACGCACGATCGGCTGGGTGCGCAGCGACAGATCCTGACCCTGCACGATGCGCGGCAGGATGTCCTTGGCGTCGACGTATCCGATGACGCTGTCGATGCCGTCCTCGCACACCGGGAACTTGCCGTGCGGGTGGGCAGCGATCTTGCGCCGGATGCTCTCCTCGGACTCGGACAGGGTGAGGAAGACGATGCTCTCGCGCGAGGTCATCGCCGAGGGCACGATGCGTGAGTCAAGTTCGAACACGTTGCTGATCAGATGCTGCTCCTGGCGCAGCAGGGCGCCCGCCTGCGCACCGGCATCGGCCATGGCCATGATGTCGTCGGCGGTGATGTCCTCGATGCGCGCGCTCGGCAGCTTCAGCCAGCGGAAGATGAGGTTGGCCGCGCCGTTGAAGATCCACACCAGCGGCGCGAAGAGCCACATGCACGCCTGCATCGGCTGCACCACGGCCACGGCGATGCGCTCGGGCTGCACCATGGCCAGGCGCTTGGGCATCAGGTCGGCAAAGAGTACGAACAGCGAAGTGACGAAGACGAAGGCGACCACGAATGCGACGGTGCCGAGCATCGGGCCTTCATAGAAGGTGCGCAGGAGCTCGGCGACGTAGGGCGACAGCGCCTGCTCCCCGACCACGCCGCCGAGGATGGCGACCGCGTTCAGTCCGATCTGCACCACGGTGAAGAAGTTGCCCGGGTTGTCCTGGAGCGCGAGCACGCGCTGCGCGTTGACGTGCCCCCCTTCGGCCATCAGACGCAGCTTGATCTTGCGCGAGGCCGCAAGCGAGATCTCGGACATCGAGAAAAAGGCGCTGGCTGCGATCAGCAGCGCGATGACGAGCAGTTCGTTGACAGGCACGACGACTCCTTTGGGATGAAGGTCCCGCCGGAAGGCAAAACCAGAATCGATGCAGCGAGTCTATCACCGCCACCCTGCAGCCATCTGGCACCGCGGCCGGGGAACGAAAAACCCGCCCGGCGCAGGGTGCGCGGGGCGGGTCGGGGATGCAACGCGGCTCGGCGGGCCGCCGGGATCAATCAGTGCGATGCGGCGGTCGCGGCACCGACACCCGTCTGGGCGCGCACGTACTGGTCCTCGAAGGCTTCCTTCTCGGCCGCAGCGGCCTTGCTGCTGTCGAGCGTCGAGAACAGCCAGGTCATGAAGAAGGCGATCGGCATCGAGAACAGCGCCGGCTGGGTGTAGGGGAAGATCGCCGAGGCATTGCCCAGCACGTCCACCCACACCGACTTCGACAGCAGCACGAAGATCACCGCGCTGACCAGGCCGGAGTAGCCGCCGACGAGGGCGCCCTTGGTGGTCAGACCTTTCCAGTACATCGACAGGATCAGCACCGGGAAGTTGGCCGAGGCCGCCACACCGAAGGCAAGCGCGACCATGAACGCGATGTTCATCTTCTCGAAAGCCATGCCGAGCAGGATGGCGACGATACCCAGGCCGATGGTAGCGAACTTCGACACACGCAGTTCGGTGGCTTCGTTGGCCTTGCCCTTCATGATGACGCGCGAGTAGATGTCGTGCGAGATCGCCGAGGCACCGGCCAGCGCCAGGCCTGCCACCACCGCGAGGATGGTCGCGAACGCCACCGCCGACAGGAAGCCGAGCAGCAGGTTGCCGCCGACCGCGTTCGCCAGGTGCATGGCGATCATGTTGCCGCCGCCAATGACCTTGCCACCGATAACGCCACCTTCGAAGAACTCCGGGTTCTGGCCGACGATGAGGATCGCGCACAGGCCCATGATGGCGATGACGTTGAAGAAGTAGGCGACGATGCCCGAGGCGTAGAGCACCGACTTGCGCGCTTCCTTGGCGTCGGTCACGGTGAAGAAGCGCATCAGGATGTGCGGCAGGCCGGCGGTACCGAACATCAGGCCGAGGCCGAGCGAGATCGCGGTGACCGGATCGGCGAGCAGACTGCCAGGGTTGAGCAGCTTGTCACCCAACTTGTGCACCTCCATCGCACGCGTGGTCAGCTCGTCAAACGAGAAGCCGAACTGGCTGAACGCGAGCAGACCCACCGCGGTGCCGCCGATCAGCAGCATGCAGGCCTTGATGATCTGCACCCAGGTGGTCGCCACCATGCCGCCAAACGTCACGTACACCATCATCAGCGCGCCGACGACGACGAGCGCGATGTTGTAGTCGAGACCGAACAGCAGCTTGATGAGCTGACCGGCACCGACCATCTGCGCGACAAGGTAGAAGCACACCACGGTGAGCGAGCTGACCGCGGCCATCGTGCGCACCTTGCCCTGGTCGAGGCGATAGGCGGTGATGTCGGCGAAGGTGAACTTGCCCAGGTTGCGCAGGCGTTCGGCCATCAGGAACAGGATGATCGGCCAGCCGACGAAGAAGGACAGCATGTAGATATACGCATCCACACCCTGCGCGTACATCATCGCGGTAAGACCGAGCAGCGTGGCCGCCGACATGTAGTCACCGGCGATCGCCAGGCCGTTCTGGAAGCCGGTGATACCACCACCCGCCGTATAGAAGTCGGAGGTCGACTTGGTGCGGCTGGCCGCCCAGTAGGTGATACCCAGGGTCATCAGCACGAACACGAAGAACATGCCGATGGCGTGAAGGTTGAGCGGCTGCTTCTCGGCAGCATCCATCGCGGGGCCGGCGGCGAGCGCGAGCGGGCTGGCGGCCAGGGCGAGCAGGCCGGCTGCGCTGAGGGAAAGCTTACGGGCGTTCATCACTTCTCCTCCTTCCATGCGGCCTTGACGAGTTCCTTGTTGATGTCGTCGAACTCGCCGTTGGCGCGACGCACGTACACAAGGGTCAGGATCCAGAAGAAGATGAATTGCAGCAGGCCAGCCAGAATGCCGAAAGTCAGGTTGCTGCCCTCGAACAGGCGCGTCCCGATGACTTCGGGCGCGAACGCCACGAGCAGCACGAAGCCGTAGAAGACGATCAGAACGATCGCCGCAAGGATGCCCGCAAAGCGAGTCCGTTTGGACACCAGTTCCGCAAAACGCGGATTGCGCCGTATGTGCGCATACATCGAGCTAGACACTTTCTCCCTCCTCGTGGAAAAGCAACGCTTGGAACGCTCCTCCTCCACCCTCCTCTGATCGACCGTTCCGTCTGACGCGGCGTGTCGAGCGAGCGGATGATATATCATCCATAAGAGTCCATACAGGTCCGTATGGAAAAATTTTATTTATCGAAAATCCCGAATGCGATGAACACACGAATCGATCTCGAACTCCAGAACGGTATCGCGACACTCACCCTGCACAATCCGGCCAAGCTGAACGCGGTCAACGCCGCAATGTGGCGCGGACTCTCTGCCGCCATGGAAAAGATCGCCGTCGACGACAGCGTGCGCTGCGTGATCCTGCGCGGCGCCGGCGAGGAGGCCTTCGCCGCGGGGGGCGACATCGAAGAGTTCGTTCGCGTGCGCAGCACGGTCGATGACGCCCTGCACTATCACGAGGATCTGGTCGCGACCGCCCTTAACGCGATCCGCGACTGCGCAGTTCCCACGGTCGCCGCCATCCGGGGCGCGTGCATCGGCGGCGGCCTGGAGATCGCCGGCTGCTGCGACATCCGCATCGCGGGCGAATCGGCCCGCTTCGGCGCACCGATCAACCGGCTCGGATTCTCGATGTACCCGGGCGAGATGGCCGGTCTGCTCGCGCTGGTGGGTCCGGCGGTGGTGCTGGAGATCCTGCTCGAGGGGCGCATCCTCACTGCGCGCGAGGCGCTACAGAAGGGGCTGCTTTCGCGCGTGGTGGACGACGAAAAGGTAGCCGACGAGGCGGCCGCCTGCGCCACGCGCATCCGCGCTGGCGCCCCGCTGGTGGCGCGCTGGCACAAGCAGTGGGTGCGCCGGCTGATGCGCGGCGAGCCCCTCAGCGCAGAGGAAAGGCGTCAGGCCTTCGATTTCCTCGCGACCGAGGATTACCGGGAAGGACTGGCCGCATTTATGGAGAAGCGCACGCCGCAGTTCACGGGGCGCTAGTCTGCTCAGACGGCCTCGCAGGCTTGTTCTTCATCCGCGTCGCGAACGGGGCTGCTGCGCACTCGACCCGAAGGTACGGAGTCAGCGCGCGCTTCACGAAGATCGCGCTCATCCCGAGGCAGGACGGAAATGATGCGCCCCTCCGGATCGTGCTCGACGACCATGATTCGCCGTCCCTGCCAGGCGAGCAGAGAAGACTCCTCTTGTCCAAATCTCGCTTGCAGCATGGCAGGCGTGACGGCGGGAAAGGCCTTGCGTCGCTCCACGTTGCGGAAGCGCAAGTGGTTGTACTTGGCCCACGCAAGCAGGGTGATGCCCATGGCGGCGATCACCACGAGATAGGCGCCGATCAGTTCGAAGAACCCCTCGTCCCCACCAAGATCGAACATGTGAAACTTGAACTGCCAGCCGAAAAACACCCAGCCGGCCAGCGTGACCAGCGGTAGCCACAATACCAGCCACACCATCCAGAAGAAGGTGGTGAGAACGCCGGACAAGGCTCTCTGCGGCCATGACTGCAGGTCAGGGCGTTCAATGATCAGGGGGCTTCGTTCGGGCGTATCCCGCGGTCCGGGCTTTTCCATGTTGCGCGCTTCCTTCCTCTCAGGAGAACCCTCGGCAGCGCCACCACCGAGGTGCAGACGTTAAGGCCCCAGTAGGCCAGTGGATACCAGATCATCCAGTAGTAGTAGCGACCGTACCCACGCTCGTAACGCGAATCGAGGAACATGCTCACGGCGAACTGCAAAAGGCAGGTCGTCCCGATCACCAGACCGCTCCAGCCAGGGGCAAGGGTCCGGATCTGCAAGGCCTCGGGGAGTTCCAGCAGCAAACCCGCAATGAACAGCGCGACGATCGCAGCCATCGCATACGCCCACGCGACACTGGTGAAGTATTCGATGTAGATTGGCCACAAGCGGCGTTGCCGCCACTGTGCGAGAACGCCGAACTGCGCGAGCAGCACCTGGCTGCCGCCCATGGCCCATCGCAAGCGCTGACGCCAAAGCCCTTGCAGCGTTTCCGGCATCAGGATCCAGCACAGCGCATTCGGCTCGAAACGCACATCCCAGTGGCGAATCTCCAGCCGCCAGCTGACGTCGATGTCCTCCGTGAGGGCATGGGGGTTCCAGTAGCCGACATCGTGCAGCGCGCTGCGCCGGAAGCAGGCCATGACACCGGACACCGTGAACACCTTGCCGTAGGTCCGCTGGGCACGCTTGATCAAGCCGATGATCGAGGAGAACTCCCCGACCTGTATCCGCCCGAGCAGCGTGGAACGCGTACGAATGCGCGGATTGCCCGTCACAGCACCTACCCGGGGGCTGGCGAGCAGGTGGCGCATCATCCACTTCAGGCTGTTCCTGTCGACCAGCGAGTCGCCATCGATGCAGAGGAAATACTCGTGACGCGCAAACGCTGCCGCAGTGTTCAACCCTACCGCCTTGCCCTGGTTTCTCGCGAGGTGGACGACCCGGATGCGCGCATCCGCTTGAGCAAGCGCCTCGGCACGCTCGCCGGTGTCATCCGTGCTGCCATCATTGATCAGCAGGACCTCGAACTCCGGATAATCGAGTTCGCATAGCGCGGCCACCGTCTCTTCCACATTCCGCCCCTCGTTGTGACACGGAACGAGAATGCTCACTGGCGGGTAATGCGGCAGCGGCGGCGGCTGATCCGGCGGGGGGTCGCGCCGCTCGTAATGGAGGTAATAGTACAAACCGCCCGTCATCCACAGATAGGCCATGAAAAGCGGGTAATAGAACGAAAAGGCGAACAGCAGCCGGGCGATTTCGGAGAGGAGATCGGTCGTCATCACGATGGAATCCGTTGCCTGAGGCGCTAGAAGCGGAACACCAGCGAGGCATAGAGGTAAGCGCGCGTCTCATGCTCTCCGTCGTACGGAAAGCGGCGCACACCCAGGCCATAGCGCGCAGAGGCGTCATCGCCCATGCGCCACTCATGCTCGTAACGCAGTTCGCCAAAGCCTTTCCAGCCATAATCCACATCCGCGGGGCGAGCTGCAGCCCATTGGCGATACCCACCCACGGTCGCGGCGACCCGCTGGTTGAAGCGCCGCTCATAGGCATGCCAGCTCAACCAATCCGAAACCACGGTCGCGGAGAGGGCATAGTCCCGCTTGGGGTTGAAATACTCCGCGTCCGTGCGCGTGTTGCGGCTGGTGTAGGCCGCAAACTGAAGGTCGACCGCGTTTCGCGGCACGCTGTAAATACGCTCGAACCAGGTCGCGCTCAGGGTCGCCCGCTCGTTACCGTCGGTGAAATCGTAGTAGCCGACATCGATCGACTGGCGGCGCGACTCGTCTTCCGTTCGTGTTGCGCCCACTGAAAACCGCCGCGCTGCCAGGTCAGCGCCGAAATCGCCAAGGTGATAGTAGCGGCCCTTGACCGATACATCGTCCGCGCGCGACTCGAAGGCAGCACGGAACGCCCATCGGTCGCTCGGCTGCCAGTCCCCACGGAGCGAAATGGTCGCCTTGCGCGCAAACGTACGCTCAGACCCCAGCTCTGCAGCAAGGCTCCAGTCTCGTCGAGTCATCTCGACACCGACGCCGGCACGGATGTGATCGGCCCGGTTTTCATCGAAGTCCGCCATAACCCGGTGATGATGCGCAAACACCCTGAACCCGTTTCCGAGCAAGGGGCTGTACAACCAGAGGTCAGTGCTGAGGTCGTCCTTGCCGGACACTCTGCCATGTCCCTGACCGGCGTTCAGTTCAAGACTCAGGCGGGCTCTCGCTGCCGACTCCCACGCCTTGAGCAGCCGCAAAACCCCGGGGTGCTCGGGCATCGTCACGATCAGTTCATCGATCAAGGCCTTGGCCTCTTCGAGCTCGCCCATGGCCCATGCGGTTTCGGCCAGACCGATCTTCGCATGCACGTTTCCTGGCGCTTGCGCCTCAGCGCGTGCGTAGCCCGCCCGGGCCGTTCTTGGAAGGCCTCGCGCCTGCGCGAGCGCGGCAGCCTCCAACTCTCCTGCGGGCGAGTGCCGCTCTTCTTCAGAAAGCGCATCGAGCATCTGCTGCGCAAGGCGTGGCCGGTCGCTGAAGCGGTGCATGCGGGCGCGCAGCAGTCGCGTCTCCAGGGCTGCGCCATCGATCCGCTCGATCTCCGTCAGCGTCCGCTCCAGTGCCTCATCCTCACCCGCCTCGAGATAGGCGTACGCAAGACTCACGTGGAGACTGACCTCATCCGGGCTCGCTGCGAGTGAGGCCCGATAAAGCGCAATCGCATCCAGAGGGCGTCGCGCGCGCAGGGCGAGATCTCCGGCAACGCGAATCGCGTAAGGCGGTAGCGGAGCCAGTCCGGCCAGTTCACGGAGGAGGCGGTCCGCCTCATCGTCCCGGCCCCGCGCCGCCAATGCGAGCGCCCGATCGAGCATCAGCGCGCGCTCGACCGGCGCGAAGCCGCCCTCCCCTCGAAGCCTGGCAAGTCGGGCGATGTTGTCCTCGATCGCCTCATCGAGCTTGGCGTAGCGTTGCGCGCTCCAGTCCTGGTCAAGATGGCGGATGCCCGCCCGGATCTTCGCTGCGTTTTCCTCCTGCACCTCCCACCAGTGCACCGCCGGAGACACAGGGCCCGGGATGCCGTCGCCGGCCCAGCCGGGGTGGCTGAACGCGAGCGAGCTCAGGAATAGGCAGATGAGGCCCTGTGGACGAAGAAAGTGCATGCGGAAACATCAAGCGCTGAAGGCCGGAAAGGCGCGATCCTGCAGGAAGCGCGACCATCTGCACAGGGCACAATTCACGCCTTGCAGGAAACTGCACTTACGGCCCGTGTGCATGCAGGAGTCGCCGGGCACGCCTCGCGGGGTCCCTTGGCCCCTACGGCCGCGCCTCTACCATCGCTCAACTGCACGCGTCCGTGACGAATTGCCGCGCGGGCTCAAACGAGCACAGCGAGAATCAGACTGTTTCCAATCCACAAGAAATTCTGGATCCAATATGCGCTCGTCAATTATCAAAACGCTTGCGGTTCTTGCGGTCGCGCTCCAGGTGCCCCCATCGGTGTCGGCGCCCCTCGAACTCATTCCTGTCAGTACAGCGCCCTACGTAACAGGCGGCGGGCTCTCCGCAACCTGGAGCCAGGTTCGCGACGACTACCGCTTCAGCCAGCAGATGTGGTCCGAAGCCGGCAGCGACCCAGCCGCCATCGGTACGTTCGGCTGGGGTACGGGCATCTGGGGCACGGTCGACATCGCCCACGTTCAGAGCCTGCCGAACGACTCAGCCGCCCTGATCGGCCGTGTGAACGACACTTCTGCGGTGAACTTCGCCAACCTGACCTACAACATGCTGATCGGTGATGGAGCACTCGGCCACTGGGAATATGACCGGCAGCGACCACTGGCTCCGATCGTCCAGCAGACCGGCTCGCAGACAAACTACGCCGCCAGCTTCGCAGGCTTTCTCTACATCCCGGAAGCTGGCGCGTACGACTTCAGCCTCTTTGTCGACGACGGCTTCGTGTTCTCGCTCATGGGCGCCAACGGCATGCTCGGCATGGAGCGCGAGACGCTGGCCGGCAGCGCCAACGGCCGCGACCTCTTTGCGCTCAGCGCATCGAATGGCAACACTACGGTGATGATGGGCAGTGGCTATTACGGCATCGAGATCGATTATTTCAATCGACTTGAAGCGGGGGTGATCGACCTCGCCCTGTGGGGGCCACAGGACCAGGGCTGGCGCAGCATCTCGACAGACTGGCTGTTTACGGAACTCCCCAGAAACGCGATTCCCGAACCCGGTACGCTTGCACTCGTGCTGCTTGCATTCACGGCGCTCGGGCGCCAGGCGAGGAAGACCTGAGCGGACTATCCGATCGTCTCCCCTGCAAGGATGCAGGCAAGCTACTCCGGCAAGTCCTCCACATATTCCTCGACCCGCAGCGCACGCAGCTGGTAGCCCGCTACGCCCATCTCCGAGTCCATCCGGCCCACCGCCATCACGCCATTGACCCACACCGGCAGCATGTTCCAGGCCCCGGGCACGGGCTTGTCCGGGATCACGTGGATGAGCTGGTTGGCAGGCGGTGGCGGCACATGGACGCAGGCGCCGAAATACGGCACGAGCAGGAATTCGCGGATCTGCTCGCCGTCACTCTCCAACGGCACGAGAAAGCCGGGGATGCGCACCTGTGCGCCAGCGAGGCGTTCCACCAGCGGGGCGCGGTCCCATTCCTCGCGCAGGCGCTGCATCGCCTCCATCGCGCGCGGGTCTTCATCCTGTAACTCGTCCAGGTTCAGGCTGCCGAGAAAGCCCTCGGGGTTCCAGTCGGCAGGGATCAGGTCATCCCAGCTGATCTCGCGATACGCGCCTGCCGCCGCGCTGGCCGGCGCCGCCAGTCGGTCGCCGACCCGGTACTCCCCGGCACCCTGAGACTGCGCCTGCACAGGCAGCGCCATCACAAGCAGGCCTGCGAGCAGACCCATGCACAACATCTTCGAGCGTTTCATCATTCCTGGCCGATTGCCTGCAAACAGGGGAAGGGGAAGGCCGGCACGCGCTTCCGCGTAGCGTGACGGTCACCGCGAGGTCCGCGGCAAGGCGACATCAGACACGAATCGTCATCCCGTCCGCAAGCGAATAACGGTACGCGCGCAGGGCAGGCACCAGACTCGCGAGCAGGCTCACCGCAAGCACCGCCCCCAGCAAGCGCCACTCGCCGACACCCGGCCAGCCCAGGCTCAGCTGCAGTCCGTGCGCGCTCGACAGCCAGGGCGCAAACGCAGCGCCCGCGCCATACAGCAGCACCAGCCCGAGCGCGATACCCGCCAGCGCGAGCAGCAGGCTCTCCACCGCCAGCAGCGCAAACACCTGCCGTGGACGGGCGCCGAGCGCACGCAGGATCGCGAGCTCGCGCCGGCGCTCGCCCAGGCTGGCGACCACAACCGCCACCATGCCGGCCAGCCCAACCGCCACCACCAGTGCAGACACCGCGAGCAGCGCCTTTTCGGCAATGCCGACCAGGCTCCACAACGCCTGCAGGGTCGCACCCGGCAGGATCGCAGTGAGCGCTTCGTCGGGGTATGTGTTGATCTGGCGCTGAACGCGGAACACCGCGGTGCGGCTCTTCAGCCCCACCAGCGCGGCGGTCACGGACTTGGGCTGCAGGTCGAACTTGCGCACATGCTCGGGCGCGATGCGGAGTCCCGGGATCGGCGCGCCGCCATGCCAGTCGACATGGATCGCCTCGATTCCTTCCAGGCTCACCAGCAGCGCACGATCGACCGGCGTGCCGCTGCGCGCGAGGATGCCAACCACAGTAAAGGGCTTGTCGGCGTGGTCGGCGAATCGCGGCCCGCCCTCGCCGCCCAGGCTGCCGTGACTGAGCACGATGCGCTGGCCGAGCGCGTAGCCGAACCGCGCCGCGACCTCCGCGCCGAGTACCACCTCGAAAATGCCCGCCGCTTCTGCGGGCTTGTCCTCGAAGGGGCGCCCCTGCGCAAACCGCAGCGGGCGACGGTCACCGTGACGATAGTGCGCAAAGAAGTCCGCCGTGGAGCCGACCACCCGATGGCCGCGATGCGAATCCCCGAGCGAGATCGGCACCAGCCACTGCACCTGCGGCAGCGCGGCCAGGTGCTCGATACTCGCCCAGGACATGTTGTTGGTCGCGCTGCCGAGGTGGAAAACGGCATACAACAGCAACTGCACCGGCCCGCTGCGCGCGCCCACGACGAGGTCGGTACCGGAGAGGGTCTGCGCGAAACCCGCCTTTGCATCGTTACGCAGGCGCTCCACGCCGAGCAGCAGCGCCACCGACAAGGCCACGGCAATCACGGTCAGCAGCACGGACAGACGCCGGTTGGCGATGCTGTGCAGGGACAGGGTGAAGACGGGGCTCATGCTGGCGCCTGCATCGAACCAGTGGCGCGATGGATCGTGGCGAGATCGAGCACGCGGTCAAAATGCCCCGCCAGGCGCTGATCATGGCTGACGAAGAGCAGCGCCGCCCCAGCCGCCGCGCACTCGTCCAGCAGCAGGTCGATGAAGGCCTGCTGACGCTCTGCGTCGAGCGCCGAGGTCGGCTCGTCGGCCACCACNNGAGAGCGCGGCCGCGGGCCGATCGAGCAGCGCAGCCCCGAGATCCAGACGCTCGGCCAGGCGGGTGGCCTCGGCCTCCGGCGTGCTGCCTGCCACCGCAATGCGCGCGCGGCGTTGTGGCGAGAACCTGCAGGCAAGCAGGATGTTGTCGCGCGCGGAAAGATAGGGCAGCAGATTGAAGAGCTGGAACACGAACCCCACGTGATCGGCGCGGAAGCGGTCGCGCGCACCGGCCGAGAGCGCCGCCAGCGACTGCCCGGCGATTCGCACCACCCCCGCTTGGGGCAGGATCACGCCGCCGACCAGCGACAGCAGCGTCGTCTTGCCGCTGCCGCTGGGTCCGCGCAGGAACACGCGCTCGCCCGCGGCAATCCTCAACGTGGCGATGTTCAGGCAGTCGCAGTCTGCGCCGGGCCAGCGATAGCGCAGCGCGTCGAGCAGCACCGCGGCTGGTTCGGCAGCAGCGCCTGATGCGGTTTCGGTGGGATGGTCAGGCATGGCGGCCTCAGAACGCCATCGTCGTCGCCCCCGGCCTCAGCACCGTCGCGCCCTGACCGTGCGGTGTCGCGCGTTCGGCCCGGATCTCGTGCAGGCGCGGGAAGAACTCGAACAGCCGCGTATCGAGCGCATCCAGCGCCGCAGGCTGCCCGCACACAAACTGATAGCTCGCCACGAGGTCGGCATGGCCGCGCGCCTCTCCGGCATGCTCGTGCTCGTGCTCGTGCTCATGCTCATGCTCATGCTCATGCTCATGCTCGTGGTCGTGGTCGTGGTCGTGGCCGCGCGCTCCCTCCACCTCGCTCAGCCAGGGGGCCTCGATCTCCACCGTGCGCTGCACGCAGGCTGCCGCCTCGGGCAGCACGAACAGCCTCCCCCCTTCGCGCAAGCGCGCCGCGGCATCGGCCAGTGCCTGGCGCTGGGCAGCGGTCGTGGGGGCATGCTCGAAGCCCACCAGGTTATCCAGCGGCGTCAGGAACTCGAGCAGCAACTCCCCGCCCTCCAGCGCAGCGCTCAGCCGCGCCACGCCATGCTCATGCGCAGCGTGCTGCGCGCTAGCCGGCAAGGGCGTGGCCGCGACAATCACGCCCAAGCCGGCCAGCGCCGGGAGAACATTTCTCGAAAGCCAGGAATGGACAAGCATCAGCGAACAACCTCCGGAACAAGACCGACACGGCGTCGGTCGGGCGAACGCCCGACTGCGGCACAATCTAATGCTACAATGTTGCATCAAAAATCTGCTGCAGGCCAGCACCGCTGCTGACCGCCCTTTTCATGCCGGCCTACCGCCCTTCCACCCCACCCCCTCCGCCCCCCACGAG
>CZCA01000131.1_pt1 | contig 21006 bp, 17 predicted proteins | sample 591981 | NCBI WGS metagenome assembly CZCA01 (sample SAMEA3556810, study PRJEB10932) | anaerobic digester metagenome
GCGCTGATGGTACTGCACTGGTAACGGTGTGGGAGAGTAAGTCACTGCCGGAAGCTTTTTTTATTGTACAGCTCGATGCTCCAGCTATTCCCTTGACTTTTGGGGGACTTTTGTTTTTTCTATCACTGATGGGCAAGCATCTATTGGATTAGTAGCTGCATTGCTAAAGATATTCCGCTGCACACTTCTGCACGTCCACCTCCATTATCTTAGGGCCTCCGTGCATTTTTCGAAGTAATAACATGATTTCGCGAGCCAGAGTATGCAAGACGGCACTAGCGACGCTTTGGGTGGAGGGAGACTAATCAATTTGTTATTATGTCTACTTTAGAGAAATCTAACTCAGCAAGGAAGAAAAAGAAGGAGTAACGCTTTTTTTATTGAATACTTTTGTAGAGAGAAAAAGAAAGTATTTATAAAGAGATAGTAAAAAATGCAATTCACTCTACCCATAAGATAGCTGCACATCAACATTATTTGAATCCTAAGTCGCTTCATCAATCGAAATGACATCTGAGTTTTCCTTTCTTTTGCAGAACTTTGTATTTCCGGGTAAAGGTACATGGAGATGAATGCATCGATTATGAGCGGAACAGCTAGAAACAGCAGAGCGATAAAGATTCTACACCGCCTTTTGGTTCGGGAAACGATCCGTCAACTTGGTCGTATTGGCAGCCACGAAGCTGCCAACGAGACAAGGTAGTTACGCTTCTGTTGCAAAGACAATATGTGACATGCCGGATTGGTTCTCATAAGGGGCCTCCTGGCTAGAGCATATCGTAGTCGGAAGAGGCATTTGAGAGGAGTCGGTTAGGTGGGAGCCACTGCTTTAGTTAATGGAAGGATTATCACGCCACTTCGAATCGTGGACAATGGAGTAGTAATCTCGAGAGACGACATGATTGTCGATGTTGGTCCTGCGGGACAGGTAATCGTGCCTGCTGATGCTCAGGTAATAGATGTTGAAGGGGCGTATATCAGTCCAGGCTTTGTCGATTTACATGTCCACGGCTTTTGGGGTGGAGATGTCATGTCGGGATCCCTGGATGATCTGGAGAAGATGTGTCGGGGTCTAGCTAAATGCGGAGTGACCTCATTCCTGCCGACAACGCTTTCCGGAGACGTGGATAGACTTAACGATGCTATCCGCTGCGTTCAGCAAGCGCAGTCCTATATTGAAGACGGAGCCAGGATCAGAGGTGTGCATCTGGAAGGGCCATATCTAAACCCAGAGCAACGAGGTGCGCAGAATCTAAAGCATATCGTTGAACCTGATCCTGCCGACTATGTTCCGTTGTTCAATGAGTATTCTTGCATAAAGAGGGTATCCGCAGCACCTGAGATTCCTGGCGGGCTGCGTCTGGGAAGAGAATTGAGAAGAAGAGGGATTGTTGCTTCGATTGCTCACTCTAACGCCACTTATACACAGGTTCTTGAGGCGATAGAGAACGGTTATACTCATGTGACTCACATTTTCTCCGGGATGTCTGGAATGCAGCGGGTGAGCGCTTATCGAGTCGCAGGAGTTGTCGAGTCGACTATGCTTCTGGACGAGCTAACTACCGAGATAATTGCTGATGGCCATCATTTACCCCCAAGTTTGATAAAGTTGGTTTTGAAGAGCAAAGGGTTAGATCGAGTCTGTCTGGTTACGGATGCTATGTCAGCCGCTGGATTGGGGCCTGGTGAGTACAACCTAGGTGGATTGAAAGTGGTAGTAGAAGATGCAGTTCCGGGCGTTTTTGAGGTTCCCATGCGAGACGGCAATTACGTCGCGAAGTTACCTGACCGTAGTGCCTTTGCCAGTAGTGTCGCGACGATGAATCAAATGCTAAAAAATATGATAGAACTCGTTGGTTTGCAGGTGAATGAGGCCGTGCAACTAGCAACTATTAATCCTGCGCGAATGCAAAGCCTGGATCACGAGATAGGCAGGGTTGCCCGGAATATGAAAGCAGATCTAACTGTATTCGACGAGGACATCAATATTCTGCTCACTATGGTTAATGGTCGGGTGGTTTACAGGAGGAGGCTGGACTGTATGCAACGTGATGAGGGCATGGCACCGCTATGTCCGGGTTGGGAGGATAGCTACAAGTGAAGATTGGTGTCGTATGCCTGAGTTTAAGCTGCATGGATTTCATTGATGTCCTAGACTTTGTGCAGGATGTTGGCGGAGAGGCTATCGAGCTTTGTACGGTCAAGGGAGCTCACAACGGCACCCTGAACCTATCAGACGAGAATCGTTTGTCCATCCTAAGGACGGTAGAGAGCTTTGGATTATCCATCGCTTCGGTAGCAGGATACAATGATTTCACTTCTCATGTAACCGATGAACTGCAAAGAGAAGTCGAAAGGTTGGAATATTATTGCAAACTGGCAGCGGATTTGAGTGTTAATATCGTGAGGGCCATGGGGGGCGATCCGAAACCAGGGTTATCTAAATCACAAATGGTTCGGAACATTATTCAAGGCTTCAAGATTGCAGTCGAAATGGCTGACCAGTATGGAGTTACGCTTGCCCTTGAGAATCATGGAACCGTTACAAATAATGGGTCTACCCTAATGAAGATTATAGACGAAGTAGCTTCAGATAATCTTGGACTCACACTCGATACCGGCAACTTCTGCTGGGCGGGGTTCAGTTTAGAAGAGTCCTATGAGTACTTCAATCAATTGGTACCGTATGTGGTAAATGTCCACTTAAAAGATGTAGTTTCTGACGTCGGCAACAAGGCGAAATTCGTTCCCTTAGGACAGGGGAAGATGGATTTGAGGCGGATCGTGACTTTGCTTGCTGACCATGGCTATCAAGGCGCTCTGTTGTGTGAATATGAGGGAATGGGTGACCCAAAAGAGCTGTTGCAGTCAGGGGTGTTTAGACAAGAGAAGTATGTACAGGAGCTGAAAGCCGGTACCAAGCAGAGCCTAGCTTACCTCAAGAGTCTGATGCAGTAACGGATTGCACGTTAATCAAGGAATTGGTGCTTATGAACAGGAGAGGTACCGAATGAAACTGCTAACTATGGAGGGTGAGGTGATAGTTCAGGTAGTTTGTGATGGGGCTAGGGACTTCCAAGAAGACATAAATAAGGAGGGTTCTAGATGAGTAACAGGAAACTCATGGTGCTTTGCCTGGCAGTAGTTTTCGTTTTCAGTTTGGGCAGCACGGCTAGTGCAAAGGCGAAGATTAGTGTTTGGATTGGTTGGCCCGACTTGCTTCCAGCATACCAGGAAGCAGCAGCTGACTTCGAAGCTGAGACTGGCAACAAGGTTGAAGTGTTGGCGTTCCCATTGAGAGAGTTCGAAAGGAAGCTAGCTGTGTCAGTTCCGGCAGGGAATGCACCCGACATATTCGTTACTTCTGAGTACATCATTCCTCCGTACATTGAGGCTGGATTTGTGAGCGAGCCTCCTAAGAGTGTCAGCGAGTTTATTGCTGGCTCATTTGATCCCATGACATTGAAACTAAATACGTTTAGCGGCAAGATTTATGGAGTGCCACAGATCGGCATAGCCCGTGTACTATACTGGAATAAGAAGTTATTTGAGGAAGCGGGCCTGCCCGGTGCACCTAAAAACTGGGATGAGCTAGTTGAATATGCCAGGAAACTTACGGTATATGATGAAAAAGGCAATCCTGTGCGGACAGGAATTTGTCTCCGGAAGTTCGGCGGCGGGTCAGGCGTTACTGAGAAATTTCAGATTCTCTTGACTAGTGCCGGAGGCTCAATCTTGAAGCAGACGTCTGACGGGAAATGGCGTGTGGCTTATAACGACGAGGCTGGAGTGGCAACCCTCAAACTCTACATCGATTTAGTCCACAAGTACAAGACTGATAGCTTCGACACCAAACAGGATACAGAAGCCTTCGCTCTTGAACACACAGCAATGTTCATACGAGAATTTTGGCCGATTCCTTACTTTAAGAAGAACGCTCCCGGCTTGGACTATGGCACTGCCTTGATTCCAGGGCGGAAAGATGGTGCATCTGGCACCGTGTATTCCACTGAATCTATGTTTGTACCGAAGAGCAGCAAGAATGCTGATGTGGCGTGGGAATTCATCATGTTCATGAACCGTGACAAGTATGTAAAGCAACTATTTGGAGAAATCGGTTGGCCAGTTCCTAGGACGGATGTTGACTTCTCTGACATCTATGCCAACGAGCCAGCTTTCTCAGTTGCCAACGAGAGGCCTGAAGGGTATCTGTACGGTACGTATCCTCCGCTGAGCGTAGCTGATGAGATTTGGACCAAGCTTGGCGAGCGTTTGGAGGCCGCGTTCAGAGATGTGTCGTTAGTGGATAATCCGACAGGTATAAAGAAGGTACTGGATGATGCCGCTGAAGAAACGAACAGAATCCTTCGTGAAAGTAAGCTGTACTAGGAGAGTCATTATCGTGAAACGGAAGTAAAGCCATTCGGGGTGGGCATGTATTGCTGCCCATCCCGAATAGTGAGGAGATAGGAGGGAAATGCATGTCAGCCGGGATCGTATACGCCAAGAGCAAGGGCTTAGACCGAAGGAAGCAGAAGTTTGCAATGGCAGTAATTATTCCTATAATTCTGTTATATTTGATCTTGCGCGTCATCCCTATATTGGGGACCTTCTACTTAAGCTTGCACGAGTGGAGTCTGATTAAGCCTGCTCGTCCGTTTATTGGCCTAGCAAACTTTGCTAAATTAACAACAGACGAAACCTTCAAAGTCGCCTTAGTTAATACAGCCCTTTATACTGTACTAGTGGTAACCATCAGTGTATCTTTGGCCTTGCTCCTAGCTATAGCATTGAAAAAGAAGACACGGCTGGGCAACCTGTATGAGTTTGCGTACTTCTTGCCAGTAGTCATACCTATGGTTCCGGTGTCAATCCTGTGGAAATGGATGTATGATAAGACCTATGGAATAATCAACTTTGTGCTGGGCGCAATAGGTGTACCTGCAGTTGGTTGGTTGACTGATCCCAATATAGCCTTATATTCCATCATAATTATGAGCGTTTGGAAAGTACTCGGATATTATATGATCCTGTTTCTCGTTGGCCTGCGGAATATCCCTGACGAATATTATGAGGCTGCCTCAGTAGACGGAGCAGTCGGTTGGAATGTTTTCAAACATATCACGTTTCCACTGCTTAAGCCGATGTTGCTGTATGTATGCGTAATTGCCACAATTCAAGCTCTTAACGTATTCACACCTGTATATGTTATGACAACGGGATCACAAAGCGCTCCTGCGGCCGCGGTTCGAGTATTAGTCTATGAGATCTATCAGAACGGATTCCGATATTTCAAAGTTGGGTATGCCTCAGCTCAGACTGTAGTCTTGTTTGTGATAGTGATGATCATTAGCATGCTTCAGTTCAGAATTTTTAGGACAGAGCATTACTAGTTGGAAGGAAGAACAACATGAATAGTCAAGCTCGTTCATTGACGAAAAACTGGTATCATGTTCTTTTACTCATTGGCGCAAGCTTGATGCTATTCCCGTTTCTTTGGATGTTTTTGACTGCGCTTAAATCAGAACGGGAGATTCTAGCAGTTCCGCTGACATTCTTCCCGAAGACCTTTACTCTTGAGAACTTTAGAAGTATATCCCAGCGGATACCAGTGGTTCGATACTTTATGAATAGTGTCTTAGTGGCTGGTGTATCCACTATTGGGGTTCTAATAACTTCAGCTTTTGCTGGAACAGTCTTCGCAAAGTATACTTTTCCTTTTAAGAACGTGTTATTTATGATCATACTAGGAACAACGATGGTTCCGTTTGAGTGCTACATGATTCCATTCTACTTGATGGTGTCGAAGGCTGGTTTGATAGATACCTATACAGGCATCGTGCTTCCACTTGTTATCACAAGCTTTGGGATTTTTCTAATGCGTCAGCATGTAGCTACTATTCCAGACGATCTGATGGATGCAGCGCGGATTGACGGTTGTACTGAGCTCGGAGTTTTTCTTAATGTTATTCTTCCCTTGTCAAAGTCAGCCCTTTCTGCACTAGCGATATTCCAATTCTTGTTTGGTTGGGCTTTTTTCGTATGGCCACTAATCGCCACAAACTCCTCAGAACTATTTGTTTTGGAGGTAGGCTTGGCCATGTTCCAGAATCAGTATGCTGTTGAATACGGACCAGTGATGGCTGGAGCTTCACTATCAGTTCTGCCTCTGATTATTGTGTTTCTAATCTTCCGCGAGAACATTATTTCTGGCATGGCCTTGAGCGGTATGAAGTCGTAAGCGGTAAATTAGTGATACCAGGGAGGACTTAGTAATGAGAGATTTGAGTAGACCGGTTTATCCAGGAGCGTTTCTGTATGGTGTTGAGGAACACAAATCGGCAGCACACGTTATCGAGCATCAGTCTCCGTTCCGATATTATGGCCCGGCTGTGCAGGGTAAGGTGAGAGACTTCGAAAACGAGGCGGCTCAGTTTTTAGGAGTGGATCATGCCCTTGCGGTTTCCTCTGGTACTGCAGCTTTGGTAGTAGCACTAAGGGCTATGGGAGTCGGTCCAGGTGATGAAGTAATAATTCCGGCGATCACGTTTGTTGCCTGTGCAGGCTCTGTGGTGATGTGTAATGCAATTCCAGTCTTCTGTGACGTGGATGATAGTTTGAACATGGATCCGGAGGCGCTAGAGAAGTGCATCACACCGCGAACCAAAGCTATTATGGTTGTCCATCTACAGGGGTCCAGTGCTGACATGGACAGCATTATGGAGATCGCTGAGCGCCACGAATTAATGGTAATTGAAGACAGCGCCCAGTCTTTTGCGGCTGCCTACAAAGGAAGATACGTTGGAAGTATTGGCCATATTGGAACCTTTAGTCTACAACTAAATAAGACCATAACCGCTGGTGAGGGTGGTCTGGTTGTCGCTAATGATGAGCATCTGTACAAGAGGATGATCATGTCGCATGACCAGGGGTGCATCAGGGACGTCAATGGAAAAGTCGTAGTTGACGAGACTTGTCCTGGGTTTTACGGCGAAAACTATCGCATGAGCGAACTAACAGGCGCAGTCGCCTTGATGCAGTTGAGAAAGATAAAAACTATCGTTGGGAAGATGCGCGCCAACGCGAGAAAGATCATAGATGGTCTCAACGAAATACCCAATCTGCACTGGCGGAAGGACTATGACCCCAAGGGTTCTAGCTATGTCTCTCTGGCTATATACCTACCTTCAGCGGAGGCCGCCATTCAGGCACAGCAGGAGTGCCACCAACGTAAAGTGTCCGGAGCGCGGCTTTATCAAGGGCTGCCAACTTATGCTTATCCATTCGTGTTGAATAAGTCCACCTGGCACTACTCCGGCTGCCCGTTTACTTGCCCGCTCAACTCAGTGCAGCCTATAGAATACAAGATGGGCATGTGTCCGAAGGCTGAGGACTTGATTGCACGTGCACTTTTCATCCAGGTTGACCCTACGCTAACTAGTGATGAGATCGACTATATGGTTGATAATCTCAGGTGTATTCTGAAGGAACTAGTCTGACTGTGGATGGGGGGAGCGCGAGTATGACTAAAAAGACACGAATTGCTATAGTTGGCTGCGGAGCTATTGGGAGAGTACACGCCAGAGCAGTGCACGGTTTCGATAACGCCCGTCTAGTCGCCGTATCGGATGTCAAGACAGAAACCGCCGCTGGCTTCGCTAAGGAGTTTAGTTGCAATGCCTATTCAGATTACGCCGAGATGTTTGACCGAGAGAAGCCTGATCTTGCCTGCGTGTGCACTCCTAGCGGGACTAGGCTAGATATATGTCAGGCAGCCGCGGAGCGCGGAGTAAATTTGCTGGTGGAGAAACCGCTAGACATAGTACTTTCGCGTACGAAGAAGATTATCGACATGTGTGAGAAGGCCGAGGTTAAGCTTGGGTGCGTTTTTCAGCTCAGGTTCATGCCGGTTTTTCAGAACCTAAAGAAGTCGGTAACCGACGGGAGGTTTGGAAGATGTATTCTCGGCAATGCTTGCACAATCTGCCATAGGTCGCAAGAGTACTACGATAGCGGCAGTTGGCGCGGGACTCTGGCGCAAGACGGCGGCGGTGCTTTGATGAATCAGGGAATTCACAGTGTGGATCTGTTGCGGTGGATTATGGGGGACGTTAAGAGCGTCTTTGCTTATAAGGCCAGTTTGACCCATGATATCGAGGTTGAGGATACAGTAGCCGCCGTTCTTCAATTTGAAAGCGGGGCCATGGGAACACTTGAGGCTACAACTTCAGTGCGCCATGGAATCGACAAGAGGCTGGAAATATTTGGCACAGAAGGTGCCGGCATTATTGAGGGTGAGAAGTTGGTTTTGTGGCGTTTACAGGATCAGTCCGAGGCTGATATGTTGTCTCAAAAGGGAAGCGACATCGCGCATGTGGGTTTGAGCCCAAGCAGCCCATTAATAGAGGATGTATGGCTCCACCAGCAGCAGATCCAGGATATGATAGTCGCTATTCAGGAAGACAGATCTCCGGCGATTCCTGGCATTGAAGGGCACAAAGCCGTGGAGCTAGTATTGGCTATATATGAATCTGCAGAGACCGGCAAGAAAGTTATGTTGCCCCTAAGTAGTGAGTGACCGATGCCTGACGATCACATCTACGCAAAAGAGGGTTCTGTGTATGGGTAAACAGCTTATGGCGGGTATTGGAAAATTAATGATTACGTCGCCGTTTGATTGCGAAATGTCCGGATTCATCGCGCGAAAAGGTAGATCTCGTGGCATGCATGACCCTCTATGGGCCAGGGCTCTTGTTCTATCCTATGACAATACGAAGCTAGCTCTTGTTACGGTAGACCTAATTGGCGTTGACAGGTATATTATGAGAGAGACTCGGAAAATAATTGCGAATATGTTGGACTTATCACCGAGCTCAATCATTGTTTGTGCAAGTCACACACATTCCGGCCCAGCAACTTTACGAGAGGCTTATCTGGGAGAAGTGGATCCTGGATACCTGTCGGGGCTTGCCGCCAATATAGCAGGCGCAGTTTATACAGCAAGCTGTGCTATGGAGCCGGTCGAGATTCTTGTGGGGGAAGGTAAGTGTAGTTATGTTGGGAAGAATCGACGCAGAAAGGGCGGTCCTACTGATCCCCAAGTGATCGTGTTGCGGGTGCAAAGGATTGATGAACCTCAGATTCCTAAGGCTTTACTAGTGAACTACGCCTGTCACCCAGTAGTTTTAGGCCCTAACAATCTGTTGATTACGGCTGACTACCCGTACTACATGATTAGGGCGCTGGAGCAAGTCTATATCGGTGCGCAGGTCATGATGGTGAATGGCGCCTGCGGCGACGTGAATGCAGGACACACGACCTTAGACAGCATTAAAGAGAAAGGTGGTTCTAACAGAACCTTTGAAGAGGCAAAAAGACTGGGCCAACTGCTTGCTGGAGAAGCGCTCAGGGCTTCGGAACAAGCCATATTAGTTGAACCCTTAGACATCAACTATAATTTGCAGGAGATATGTTTACCTCTTGAACCGCTACCTGAACCCTCTGACCTTTATGAGCAGGCGAACGCGTGGGATCATTTAGGCCATGAACTGAAGGCGAAGGGGGTACCTTACGGCGAGTATCGTCAGGCTGAGGTATGGGCTGATTGGGCACGGACGAAGGCTCAGCAAATCAAAGACGGGCAGGTTCAGCCGTCTATTACAACGGAAATCGCAGCCTTCTCCATCGGCGATCTGGATTTCGTCTCATTCCCCGGAGAGTTCTTTCACGATTTTGCCTTAATGATTAAGAAGGACAGGAGTCCACGAAAAGTATTTGTGCTTGGATATTGTAACGATAATATAGGTTATGTCGCACCCGAATATGCCTACAATGAAGGAGGCTATGAAGTGGAAGACTCTTTTAGATACTATGGGCATCCCTCGCGCCTGAAGAGAGGGAGCGGTGAAAGGGTGGTTGATGCCCTTTCGGCTATCCTGCAAGGTTTTTAAATGTTCACATCGCTCCATGAAAAACGGCAATCTATATCGTTTCAGAGGGCATCGTTGCCATTTTGCTGTCAAATTGAGGGGTTTAGAACTAGGAGGGTGTTAATGTCACAACATGAAATAAGTAGATTCATAGTTGATAGGCTTGAAGTTGTGGTTTACCCAGAACGCCGAACCATGGGCGATGCAGCAGCATCAACGGTGGCAGAATTGATGAAGAGAATTGCTACTGAAAAAGAGCAGATTACCATGGCCTTTGCTGCTGCGCCATCACAAAATGAGTTTCTGGAAAAGCTTTGTCAAATAGAAGGTCTTGATTGGGCGAAGGTCACAGTTTTTCAGCTTGATGAGTATATTGGACTGCCAGAACATGCCTCGCAATCCTTCGGACAGTTCTTAAGAGAACACATATTCAACAAGGTTAATGTCGGAAGGGCTTTCTACCTGAATGGCAATGCATCCGATCCGGAAGCGGAATGTGAAAGATACAGTGCGCTCTTGAAAAGGAATCCAATTGACATTGCTTGCATTGGGATTGGGGAAAATGGACATATCGCTTTTAATGATCCACCAGTGGCGGACTTTGCCGATCCTAAGCTTGTAAAGATTGTGGAACTGGATCACAAATGCCGAATGCAACAGGTGAATGACGGTTGCTTTGAGTCCCTTGATGATGTGCCGATAGAGGCTATGACAATGACTATACCTGCTGTTATTGGAGCACGGTGGATATTTTGTATTGTGCCTGGAAGCACGAAGAGCGAGGCCGTGAAGAATGCAATTGAGGGAAAGATCTCGACTTCATGCCCAGCTTCCATATTGCGGCGGCATCCACGGGCAACGTTGTTTCTTGACGATGAGGCTGCTCGAATGCTGACACCAGCGGATGAGTTTTGATAGGTTCCGCTAAAGGGTGCGAGATTCAGAAAACGTCGTGGTGCGTCGGCAGACCGGCTTTAGGTATACCCATGAGTGCTACTGGCTATGGCTCCATGGTTCTGGCAAGTTGGCCAGTGCCCTTTTTCCAATGGGTTTCTGGTGAGTTGTGCAAAAAGTTACGAAAATAGCTAATTCTTGACAGTTCTTTGATTAATGTAGTATGGTGATTTTGCTATGGGCGAAATTCATAAATTTAACGGAGCGAGAAATGAGCAATAAGTTAGCGAGTAACACCAGTGATATAAGGCGTATCAACCGATTACTGGTCCGGGATATAATACGACAGCAAGGTCCAATTTGCAGGAGTGATATAGCAAAGGCTGCGGGTTTGACGCCTCCTACTGTGACGAATATCGTCAGTGATATGCTGGAATCAAGAATCGTGGAAGAGGTCGGCTATGGCGAATCCACAGGCGGTAGACGACCGGTAATGCTTGTACTCAATCCCCATGCAGGTTTCAGTCTTGCAGTGACGATTCAAAGAGGCGAGACCAGAGTGGCATTGATGGATCTTGCCGACAATATCCTTGCGAGACGAGACACACAATTGTCTGTGTCTTCGCCACATGAGATAGCAAGCACAATTACAGAGTCATTCCAGTCGCTCTTGAGTGAGACCGGCGTCCCTGAGGAAAAGGTTCTGTGGTGCGGGGTGGCAAGCCCTGGGCTTGTCAATTCTGACCAAGGGGTCGTGGAGACATCGTCAAACTTGGCCTGGAAAAAGGTTCCGTTTGCGCATATTCTATCTGAAAGCCTATCCGGAATTCCGGTTCATATCGAAAACATCTCAAATGCTGCTGCCCTTGGGGAAAAAGTATACGGTATTGGTAAGGGATATCCGAATTTAATATATCTTAACGTTTCTATCGGTATTGGAGCAGGTATCATCATTGATAATCGTGTATTTAGAGGTGCGCGTGGGTACGCAGGTGAAATCGGCCATGTGCCTATGACTGTTCACGACGGTCCCCAGTGTTCATGCGGACGGGAAGGTTGCTTAGAAGCTTTCTGTGGAGTTCCTGCTGTGCTTAAGAGGGTCAAAGCGCAGGTTTCTGACGAGGAGTTCAAAAGGCTCAATGTAAACAGAGACAGTATTCAAATTCCTCATCTGACAAAACCCCCTCTGTCTGATATCCCTGAGATCCAAAGAATCATGGATGAGACAGGTCACCTAATTGGTATTGCTATAGCGCATTTGGTCTCACTTTTTGATACAGAAATGGTGATTCTGGGAGGAGAGTTAGGCAGGGTAGGAGATACGTTCCTAGAGACGGTAATACGTTCAGCAAGGGATCACTCCCTGGCAGCATTTGCAGAAACCATCCGGGTAGTAAGGTCAACCATGCACGAGCACCCCGAGTTGATGGGCGCTTACGTTTTGGCTATGGAAAAGGTATTTGCTTTAGAGGACTGGGATTATCGAAGGGCTCACTCTTAATTACTACCTAAGAGGGTGAAGGATCAACCCGAACACAAGTTGTACCCTTGATCGCCTATATGAAAAGAGCCTTCGTTCTACAAATCTCTCCTATTTTTCAATTGTCCAGCTTATATTCTTTAATCTTCTTTCGCAGCGTATTGCGGTGTACTCCTAGTACCCACGCTGCCTTGGACTGATTCCACGAGCACTGATTCAAGACTCTGAGGATGTGTTCGCGCTCTACTGCATCAAGCGTTACCGATGAAGAGGAGTCATCGTGGGATCCATTCAGTACAGTGGTAATAGCAGGAATTGCTGAGACAGAGGAACTACCGGTCACTTCTTCCGGTAGGTGTTCAGGCAGGATGAACGGACCCTCCCCGATGATCATGGCAGCCTCAATTGCATTCTTGAGTTCTCTTACGTTGCCCGGCCAAGGGTAGCGTGTGAGGTAATATGCCGCCTGGGGTGAAACCCCGGCAAATTCCTTGCCGAGGGATAGATTGAGCATGCCAATGAAGTGCTTGATCAGAGGGAGAATATCGTCTTTACGTTCTCTGAGAGGTGGAACTTGAATCTGGATGACGTTCAGTCGATAATAGAGGTCTTCTCTGAAGCCACCTGTTGCCACCTGGGACTTGAGGTTCGAGTTAGTGGCTGCAAGGATGCGCACGTCCACCTTGATGGTAGCTTTGCCTCCTATCCGCTCAAACTCTTTTTCTTGTAAGACGCGGAGTAGTTTAGCCTGCATCGATGGACTCATGTTACCTATTTCGTCCAGCAAAAGAGTCCCGCCATGAGCAAGCTCGAAGCGGCCGGGTTTCCCAACTTGTGCCCCGGTAAAGGCGCCTTTTTCGTATCCAAACAGCTCACTCTCGAGAAGAGCGTCGGGCAGCGCGGCGCAGTTGAGTTTAAGAAACGGCCCGTGCCTGCGCTGGCTATTGTGGTGAATCGCTCTTGCCACAAGTTCCTTTCCGGTGCCGCTCTCTCCGATGATTAGGACTGTAACATCGTGGTTCATTACTTTCCTGATGAGGTCGAACACAGTCTGCATGCCCTCGCTCCGACCCACAATCTCCTTGAATACAAATTCATCCCGGAGCATGGTGCGAAGGCGTTCGTTCTCGGCTTTGAGCTGTCGGTGAGACAAAGCTTTCTCTATAGTCACACGCATCTCGTCGAGGTCAAAAGGCTTGGTGATGAAGTCATAGGCACCTTGTTTTACGGCTTCCACCGCAGTCCTTATCGTGCCGTACGCTGTCATCATGATGACAGGCGCCTTCGGTGCCTCGCTTCTAAGACGTGGCAGGAGTTCGAGTCCGCTCATGCCTGGCATTCTGAGATCTAGAAGGACTACGTGAAGATCATGCTTGCAGACGAGGTTAAGGGCATCTGCACCCGTTGCAGCGGTGATCACCGAATAGCCGTCCTCTGCGAGGACTGTCTCCATTGTCTCTCGCATACCGGCGTCGTCATCTACCACTAGGATGACTATTTCACTCTTTGTGTCCTGTGCCTTTGCATCTGTTTCTCGGAGCAAGCCTTTCCTCCTCCGTCTCGGTCATTTGACGATATCGGTCAGGATTTTTCCATGTCTTGTGCTGTAACGATACCGACGCTGACCGCAATATGTGGTCTGACCGTAGCCCCGGCAAAATAGTCCCTAATGGCCTCAATTGTGAGCATCCCGATTTGTTTAGGATATTGAACTACATCACCGAAAATTTTTGAAGCTTTGATGGCTCTTAGAGCCTCAGGAGTTCCGTCGTATCCCACCACTGCGATGCGACGGTTTATCCGAGCGGCTTCAATGGCCTGGAGCGCTCCGAGCGCGGAATCATCGTTTATGCCGAAGACGCCGTCGATTTCAGGCATCATCATGAGGACGTCTTCCATAATTGCAGTTGCACGACTACGCTGACCCCAAGCAGGGATATCAGCAACGATTTGAATACCCGGGTATTCCTCAAGAGCGTCGCGAAATCCACGCACTCTATCCATGACTGAGGTGATGCTGGGATGGTTTATTATGATGACCTTACCTGCGCCATCAAGGGCCTGGGCCATTAGCTTGCCTGCAAGTCGTCCTCCTTCAAAGTTGTCGGATGCGACATGTGAGACGACACTTCCATAGCCGGATCTGTTGGCGATATCCACGGTGAAAACAGGGATGGAAGCCTTGTTTGCCTTTACGATGCTCTCGCCGATGGCCATTGAGTCACAGGGAGCAATAATCAGAGCATCCGGTCGTTTGGCGATGAGCTCTTCCAATTGTTGTGCCTGCTTTGACCGGTCGAATTCCGCATAGGTTATGATGAGCTCGAAATTGCACTTGTGCCCTTTTGTTATGAGGCCTTCCTCGAGTTCTTGATAGAACCCGTGCATGCTTGTGAGGAGCGAAGCCGCCACAAGGCGTCTCACAGGGACTGCGCCGGATGATGCCCATGTATTCCCTGCTGCCAGGATAGTTGCAATAGCTATACCGGTTAGGGCAACGCGGATACAGCGCCACCGCCTGTACCTCTTAAGTGCCATGGTATCTCCTCCCTAACCGAAATGATGATGACTACTGCCCCAACTCCCCCAGGATGTTGCCTTTGCCTTCGTTTTCCCCCGGTGACATAGAGGCTTTCGGCGACAGAATCTGGCCTGCAGGTAATGTAATGGAGAAAGCTGTCCCGATCCCGGGTTTGCTGTCAACGTTGATCTCACCGCCGTGCTCGGAGACAATCCTCTGGGCTATGGCAAGCCCGAGTCCGGTTCCCCACTTCCTTGTGGTGAAGAACGGCGTAAAGACCTTCTCGAGCTGCTCGCGGGGTATGCCCACTCCGGTGTCGCGAAAGTCCAGCCTCACAATATCTCCTTGCTTCGCCTGATGGAACGTGGTGGTTATCGCCAGAACACCGCCGTGCGGCATGGCGTCTATGCTGTTGAGCATGATGTTAAGAAACACCTGCGAAAGTTTCTCAGGATCTGCGAATATCATGTGTGTCGTTGCCTGATAGTACTGGACAATCTCTACCCTGGTTTGCTTAGCTTTAGGGGCGACTAAGGCGATCATCCTGTCAAGCACCTCGTGGACGTTGATATACTGTATATCGCTTTCCTTAGGACGGGCGAACCCCAGAAGTCGCTCTACGAGTCGATTCAGCCTATCCACTTCTCTGACTAGTATGCTCGTGAACCGCGTAGACGGTTCGTCCTGTGGGTGGCGCTCTTCGAGAAACTGGGAACACGCCTTTATCGCCCCGAGGGGGTTTCTAAGCTCATGGGCCAGGCCTGCTGAGAGTTCGCCTACAGCAGCCAGCTTCGCGGTTTCGTTGATCTGACGCTGTAGCCCGCGTAGTTCAGTTACGTCTTCAAAGGCCAAAGCTACTCCCAGAGGTTGCTGGTTTCTATCCAGGAGAATGCTGCTGCTAATTATCAATGTGACGGGGATTCCGTTCACTGAGACGTTTGTTTCGTGCCCACGGTAGGTGACTCCCCGAGCCAACGCGTGGTCAAGCAAGGTTACCAGTGTGGGAGTTTCCGAAAGAGCTGTTTCGTACTTCTCTCCTACCATATTAGGGGCGTCGGCTTTTGCCAAGAGCCTCTTGGCAGCGGTATTTGCCACAGTTACTGTGCCGCCGGGGTCAACTGTTATGACTCCTGCAGGGATGCTGGCGAGGATATCCTCAGTATAGCTCATGAGTCTTCTTATGGTTTCCGCGCGTGCTTCGATTTCTGCGTTGGCTTGTTTCAGGCTCCCCATGTAGTCCCTTAGACTACGCGCCATGTGGTTGAAGGACATCGCCAGCCGTCCGATCTCGTCTCGAGAATCGAGTGACACTTCCTGCTCAAGATCGCCGCATGCTATCATGTCAACTGCATGGGCCAGCCGACCGATGGGGTTAGTGAAGATCCGGGCAAAGAACCAAGCGTATACAGCGCCAAAGGCAAGTCCGACCACTGCCACTGCCAGGGACTGCCGGGCGAAGACGGCAAAAGTCGACAAGACGCCTGTGGTATCCAGGCCCAGATCTAAGGCGCCTACCACTCGGTCAAGCACGACCAAGGGAACAACCACTCTGAAGACCCGAGCGTCACCATCTAGGCTTGTATCGATGCGATGCAGCCCTGATATGGGCTTTGCTCCGACTTGTACCGCGGTGATAGGGCCGGAGAGGGCCTCCTCGATCCATGCATCAGAGTAGTGCTTTCCAATAGCTGATATGTCAGTGTGGGCTATTACAATCTTACTGTCGTCTGTAATTCCAAGATACCTGACGGAATCCGAGCGAGAGGCCTCGCCGGTTACACGACCAAGTCCGGATCCGAGGATGATGGCGTTTTCAGCGCTGAGAGCGTAGGAACGTGCAAGAGCTACCCCATCCCGCTGCATTTGTTCCATAATCCCGCGTCGTGTCATATTCATTCCCAATAACGTCAACATAGAGATCAAGATTGAAAGCAGCGGAATGAGATATAAGATAATCCTCGACTGCAGGCTGGTGGCGCCTCGGGGCACTGTAATCATGATAGTCCTCCCCCAAGATCGCACGTATAACTTATTCCTCCTTCGACGTAACCATCACAGATCCTTCCGAAGGCTGCGCTTTGTCATGTGATGCTTTGTGCCTCATTCCGCCTTCCTCAATTTGTCAATAAGCACCGCGCCAAGGATGACTGCGCCGAGGATGACATTTTGAGTGTATGATTCGACCCCTGCTAGGTTCAGTCCGTTGTTCAGTGCGCCCATTGTAAGGGCGCCTATGAGTGTGCCGATTAGCGTCCCCTTACCTCCTGAGAGCGATGTGCCTCCGAGTACCGTGGCAGCGATGGCATAGAGTTCATAGGATTCGCCGGCGCCCGGCTGGCCTGAAGCCAGGCGTGATATAAGAATGATCCCTCCCAGGGCGGCAGTTATGCCACTTAGCGAGTAGACGAATAATTTCACCCGCCCCACATTGATCCCGGATAGCCTGGCTGCTTCCTCGTTGCCTCCTACTGCGTATACGTACCGACCGATCTGGGTGTATGTGAGGATCACATGCGCTATGCTCATGACTACTAACATAATTACAACAGGCACCGGAATCCACGGTCCGAAGACGTCGCCAAGAATGTACCCGCGTCCTAGGACATTGAAGCTGAGAGGGAGGTTCCAAACAGGCCTTCCATCGCAGAGAAGGAAGGCAGCCCCACGTGCAGCTGTCATCATGGCGAGAGTTGCCACAAACGGCGGAATTTTGAACCGCATTATGGCGAAACCGCTAACCGAGCCCATGAGGCCACCTGCAGTTAGACCCCCTAGGCATGACAGGGCTATTGCCGGTCCGACCTGCATGATTTGGGGCAACCTCGTCAGAAGCTGAGCGGTTACGATTCCCACCACGGCAAGTACTGACCCTACGGACAGATCAATCCCCCCGGTGATGATTACAAACGTCATACCCGTGGCTATACAGGCATTTATTGATATCTGCCTGAGCACGTTGACGATGTTGTCCGGCCTGATGAACAATCCCTTGGTCCAGACTGCGAAAAGGGCACATATCCCAATGAAAATGAACGCCATCCCATACTCCTCGAAGATCCGGGCAAAAACAATGACTGTTTGGGGAAGCGACTTAGGTCTACTTGGGGGGACAGGAGTGCTGCTGCTATATGCGGTTGATGCCGTAGACGCGCTTTTCTTCGCTTTGGACATCGTAGGATTCCTCCTTGCTTTCACCTGAACCTGGGTCAGTTAACCTTCAGTCATGCCCGTGGCGTAGCTCATGATTATCTCCTGAGTCGCTTCTTCCCAGGACAGTTCTGCGCGAATTTTCCCTTCGTGGATAACTAGAATTCGGTCGCTCATCCCCAGAACTTCCGGAAGTTCAGAGGAGATCATGACTATGCCCACTCCCTGCTGAGCAAGATCATTCATCAGGCGGTATAGCTCCTGCTTGGCGCCGACATCTATGCCACGGGTCGGCTCATCGAAAATGACTACCTTAGAATCGGTAAAAAGCCATTTCGCCAGCACTACCTTTTGCTGGTTGCCTCCGCTGAGGTTGCGCACTCTCTGTTCAAGCCCCGGCGTTTTGATGGCGAGAGATTCAACCAGACGCAGGGCTTCGTCTGTCTCAGAGCGGCGATCCACAAAGCCGCGTGTGGAAAGAGCGTCCAGGTTGGCAAGGGTGATGTTCTCCCGTACGCTCATGCCGAGAACAAGGCCTTGCTCCTTGCGGTCTTCAGTTGCCAGGCTGATCCCGGCGCGAATGGCATCGCGCGGATTTCTTATAACCACTTTCTTTCCAGCCACTCGTATCTCCCCGGCATCAATTGCGTCCGCCCCAAAGATTGCCCTGGCGATCTCTGTGCGTCCTGAGCCTACGAGCCCGGTAATTCCTAGGATCTCTCCTTCGCGCATGGAGAAGCTGATATTGTCTATACTCCCTTCTCGAGAGAGGCTGTTGACAGATAAGATCTCCTTTCCCAGGGTGTGCGTGCGCCTAGGATAGTCTCGGGTCAAGTCACGTCCGACCATCTGCTTTACCAGCTTATCCCTGGTGATTTCGCTCACAGGCGAAGTGGTGACAAGCCTTCCGTCGCGTAGCACGGTAACTCTGTCGGCGATATCGAACAACTCCTCCAATCGATGGGAGATGTAGATGACGCTGACTCCACGATCCTTAAGAGTCCTCACAAGGTCGAATAGATGAGCGAGCTCTCGCAGCGTCAACGTGGCGGACGGTTCGTCCATGACAATGATACGAGCATCGGTGGATACAGCCTTAGTTATCTCTGTCATCTGCTTCTGGGCTACGCTCAGCTTTTCTACCGGTGCCCTGACGCTGAGATCTATCCCTAGGCGTTCCAGAGCCTCAGTCGCTTGTGTGTAAAGGCGCGTCCAATCGATGAATGGGCCCTTTCGCGGTTCGCGTCCGAGAAAGATATTTTCTGCCACCGATAGGTGAGGTATCAAGTCAAACTCTTGATAGATAACACTAATACCAAGTTTCTTGGCCTGAAGAGGCCCAACGATATCCACTTTTTCCCCGGAGATAAAAATCTCCCCTGATGTCATTTGCTCTGCGCCGGCAAGTATTTTGATGAGCGTGGATTTACCTGCACCGTTTTCACCTGCAATGGCATGAACCTCGCCGGACTTAAGTGAGAAACTCACGTTATCAAGGGCTTTCACTCCGGGAAAATCTTTAGTGATGTTGCGCATCTCCAGCAAGTATTCGCATATTTCCGCAAAACCCCCGCCTTCCTCCCGCATGAGAACTCCTCCTCAGCCATGGAGTTTCGGCAGACGGGCACTCGGCGCGGCCTCAGTACGCCGTCTGCCATACGTGGGACCTTGTCTCCTAGTGGACATTAGTCATTTGATTGTCGGCTCCGGCTTATTTGCTATCCTTCGTCCAGACTCCGACTTCCACGTCGATTTTTTCCGGAACGTCCTTTCCTGCAAAGTAATCCAATATGGCCTGAACAGCTTTAACGCCAATCAAGGTCGGGTACTGAATTGCATCACCATATATCTTTCCGGCCTTAATGGCGTCCTTTGCCTCAGGAGTCGCGTCGTAGCCCACAACAACGATTGTTCCTAGCTTGCCGGCGCTCTCAATGGCGGCGACAGCGCCTAAGGCTGAGTCATCATTGATCCCGAACACGCCGGCGACATCGGGTACTCTAAGAAGGATATCTTCCATGGATGCCATGGCTCTGTCGCGCTGACCCCACGCAGGTACATCAGCAATTATCTTTATGTCAGGGTGCAATGCTATCACTTCGCGAAAACCCTGGACCCGGTCGAGAACAGATGTTACGCCGGGGTGGTTGATGATGACCACCTTGCCGCCTGTGTCTTTGAGTGCCTCAGCCATGAGTCTGCCGGCCTGGCGTCCACCCTCCACGTTATCGGACTGAACTGCACATACGACTTTGCCTTGGGGAGAAAGGTTCATGATATCAACGGTGAAAACGGGGATGCCTACTTGGTTAGCCTCTGCGATGGAGCTTCCTACGGCCAGAGAGTCACATGGTGCGATAATGAGTGCATCTACTTTCTTGGAGATGAAATCGTCTATCTGAGCCGCCTGTTTCCCGAAATCAAACTCTCCGGCCACTATTTGCAATTCATATCCGTGCTTTGCAGCCTCGCTTCTCAACCCCGCTTCGAGATCCCTGTAGAACTGGTGCTCCCTTGTAAGCAGAGTCACTCCGATTACCCTACCTGCCGCCAGAGCTCCTTGGATACTTGCGAGCCCAAGGATGACGACAACCAACACGACCACGGAAAACCAACGCTTCATATGCCTTCAAACCTCCTTTTTCGTTAAGGGATGCGCGCCGCGCCCGAAATGCGGTGGATTCAGGTATCTCATCCCCGGTGTGACGAATCTCCTGTCTTTGTACCATCGCAAGACGCGTGCCACGGCACGGGTTGACGATGAATATTCTTTCGGATAATTGCAACCATCTGTACGCTGGGAAATCCCCCCATGCAATTCCCCCGGCGACTTTCAGTGAAAGAGGCTGGGGCGCGTTAAGATCAGATGTGCACATTTTCTGTGCACTCACTGTACGTTGAGGTGCACACTTTCTGTGCAACACCCATCCAGAATCGCTCGTTCCTTAGCGTGAGGTTTTTACATCCGAACACAAGTTGCCCCCTTGATCCACCTAATGATATAATTAAGTGAACAGGGGGCGTTATTAATGCCG
>CZCA01000572.1_pt1 | contig 21004 bp, 20 predicted proteins | sample 591981 | NCBI WGS metagenome assembly CZCA01 (sample SAMEA3556810, study PRJEB10932) | anaerobic digester metagenome
CCTGTGTGCCGCAGCCCCAGCGGGTGATTCGGTCGGCTGAATATCATTGCTAATCAGGTTTGGAAATGGCGCGCGATGGCCTGCGCGAGCGCCGGCGATCGGCGCGCCGGAAAGCGAGACAGCATCTGCAGCACCGCGGCCAGTGCGAGTTCCGGGTGCGTGTCGTACTCGGTGCCCTCGGCAGGCGCCGCTGCCGGCCGGCTGGCGAAGACGTTCGCGCTCATAGCCGCACCGCGTAGTACTCGACGACCTGCTGTACGTCGACCGGGAACGGCACCTCGTCGGGCGAAGGCGTGCGCGTCACCGTCGCAGCCACCTCCGCTTCGTCGAAAGACAGCCACTCGGGACGGCTCAGGGCCGGCTCGGCGAGCGCCTCGACGACGACCGGAATGCTGCGCGCGCGCTCGGTGAGCTGGATGCGATCGCCCGGCCGCACGCGGATCGACGGGATGTTCACCGCCCGCCCGTTGAGCAGCACGTGCTTGTGACGTACGAGCTGGCGCGCCGCCACGGTGGTGGGCACGAAGCCGGCGCGGAACACGAAGTTGTCCAGGCGGCGCTCGAGCAGCTCGAGCAGCTTGTCGCCGGTCGGGCCGCGGTCGCGCTTGGCCTCGCGGAACAGGCGCTGGATCTGGCGCTCGGTGAGGCCGTAGTTGAAGCGCAGCTTCTGTTTCTCGATCAGCTGCACGCCGAAGCCGGATTTTCGCTTCGGGCGTTGGCCGTGCTGGCCGGGCGGGTAGTTGCGCTCACCGAGCGGCTTGCGCGACAGGCCCGGCAGCTCGGTGCCGAGGGCACGCATCACTTTCAGGCGGGGACCGGTGTAACGGGACAAGATTTTCTCCTTCGATCAATTCGGTGACGGGAGGCCTGCAACGCAGGCGCGCAAATAGCGCAAGCGAGGCCGCCTCGAAGTCGAGGACGCCGCTGGCGCGCCTGCGCTGCCGGGGATGTGCGGGCGGGAGATCGCTCGGTCGAGTGCTTCGCACGATGTCATCAACTCCTTATCCATGACGCTGGCGTCGAGATGGCGCAGTAGCAGCCCCGCCCGCTCGGCGGCGCGCGGACAGCCGGTCTCGAGGTAGCGGGACAGATGAGCGATCACCCCGGTGAGCAGCCGGGTTTGCTCCACGCTCGTATTCGGGCTCATGACGATCTCCGTTTTGCGAATCGTTCTCACTATTATTTAAGGGGCGGACGATGTCAAGCCTCCCATCGGCGCCCCGAGAAGCTTCGCGAGACAGGTGCGATCACCAAGGCTTTTGAGCTAAATCAGTAAATCTAAACATGCGACCGATTATCATTCTCTGAGCAAACTCGTTTCCGGACCCCCGCCCCCATGGACTGCGCATCTTCGCTTTCCCCCGCCACTGCCGCGCTGCGCACCCTGGCGCTCGTCGGCCACCCCAACGTCGGCAAGTCGGTGCTGTTCCATCGCCTCACCGGCACCTACGTCACGGTGTCGAATTACCCCGGCACCACGGTCGAGGTCTCGCGCGCCACGCCGCGCTTCGACCGCGAGGCCTCGCTGCTCGACACCCCGGGCGTGCTCGCCCTCCCTTCGCGCAGCGACGACGAGCGCGCCACCATGCGCGCGCTGCTCAATGAGGACATGCGCACGCTGATCCAGGTCGGCGACGCCAAGAACCTGCGCCGCACACTCAACCTCACCGCGCTGCTGGCCGAGCTCGGCGTGCCGATGGTGATGGCGCTCAACATGACCGACGAGGCCAAGGCGCGCGGGGTGACGGTGGACGCCGCCGCGCTCGCCGAGGCGCTTGGCGTACCGGTGGTGGCGACGGTCGCGACCGGCGGCGAAGGCGTCGCCGCGCTCACCGATGCCCTGGCGCGCGCCGCGGTACCGGCGCCGCTGCTGCGCTACGACCCGGTGCTCGAGCGCGACATCGCCGGCGTCGAACAGCTCATCCTCGCCCAGTGCCCGCATCCGCGGCTGGCTGCGCGCGGGCTGGCCATCCTCGCCATCGGTCGCGACCCCGAGGTCGATGCCTGGCTGGCCGCACAACCCGGCAGCGCGCCAGTGCGCGCACTGCTCGCCGAGCTCACCGCCGCCACCGGGCGCGACTCGCTGCCGGCGCGGCTCGCCCGCGAACGCGGCGGTGCGGCCGAGGCGCTCGCCCGCACCGTCACCCAGCAGGCCGCAGGCAAGGACCGCACGCTGTCGATGCTGCTCGGGCGCGTTGCAGTGCACCGCCTGTGGGGCTGGCCGATGCTGCTCGGCGTGCTCTACCTGGTCTATCTCTTCGTCGGCGACTTCGGCGCCAGCACCCTGGTCGGCTTGCTGGAAGAGGACTTCTTCGGCAGCGTGCTCAACCCCGCCGTCACCGACTTCGTGCGCAGCCACATTTCCACGCCCTGGCTCGCCGACCTCTTCGTCGGCGAATACGGCCTGTGGACCATGGGCATGACCTACGCGCTGGCGCTGATCCTGCCGATCGTCACCACCTTCTTCCTCGCCTTCGGCGTGCTCGAAGACTCCGGCTACTTCTCGCGCCTGTCGGTGATCGCCAACCGCATGTTCGCCGCCATCGGCCTCAACGGCCGCGCGGTGCTACCGATGGTGCTCGGCCTGGGCTGCGTGACCATGGCCACGCTCACCACCCGCATTCTGCACACCCCGCGCGAGCGCCTGATCACCATCTACCTGATGGCGCTGGCGATCCCGTGCTCGGCGCAGCTCGGCGTCGTGCTCGGCCTGCTTGGCGGCATCTCCTTCGCTGCCACCGTGATCTGGGTGATGGCGATCGTCGGCGTGCTGCTGTTCACCGGCTGGCTGGCGAGCAAGGTGGTTCCGGGACGGCGGGTGCCGCTGATCACCGAGCTGCCACCGATGCGCATGCCGGTGCTCGGCAACGTGCTCAAGAAGACCGGTGGGCGGCTGAAGTGGTACCTGATCGAGGTCATCCCGCTGTTCCTCATCGGCACCCTGATCATGTTCGCGCTCGACCGCAGCGGCGCGCTGCCGTGGATCATCGAGGCCGGCAAGCCGCTGGTGGTGGGCTGGCTCGGCCTGCCGCCGGAGGCGAGCGCAGCCTTCGTGATGGGCTTCCTGCGCCGCGACTTCGGCGCCAGCGGGCTCTTTGCGCTGCAGGGCGAACTGTCGATGGTGCAGGCCGTGGTGGGCATGGTCACGATCACGCTGTTCGTACCCTGCATCGCCAGCCTGATGATGATCGTCAAGGAGCAGGGGGTGAAGGTCGCCGTGCTGATGCTGGCAATGATCATCCCCACCGCCTTCCTCGTCGGCGGCCTGCTCAACCACGGCCTGCGGCTGATCTTCTGAAGGAGTCCGACGCATGAACGCCACCCGCGCCCCCGCGCACGAACGCATCCGCCTCACCGGCACCCCGGTCGGCCGCATGGTGCGCATCACGGACTTCGGCGACGAGATCGACCCGCTGCAGCGCGAGCAGTTGCACGCCTACGGCCTGTCGGCCGCGCATGCGGTGAAGGTGCTGCAGCAGACGCCGATGACTGTGCTGCTGTGCGAACACGTCGAGCTCGCGATCGAGCACGCCGTGGCCCGTCACATCTGGGCGGAGCCGGCCTGAACCCGCGTCGCGGCGGTCGCCTCAGTTCCAGCTCACGGTCGCCGCCAGCAGGTAGCCCGCACCGTACACCGTCTTGATGAACTTGCCGCTGTGCCCGCCCTGCTCGAAGCGCTTGCGCAGGCGCGACACGCGCAGGTCGATGCTGCGATCCAGTGCACACACGTCGCGGCCGGCGAGCAACTGCTCGCGCGAAAGGATCTGGTTGGGGCGCTCGAGGAAGGCGATCAGCAGCTGCGATTCGGCCAGGCTCAAGGTGTCCTCGGCCCCGTCGGGCGAGATCAGGCAGTGGGTTGCGCGCTCGAAGCGCCAGCCGGCGAAGTTCGCGGTGGACGGCGGCTGAGCGTCTCCGGCCGGTTCGGACTGATAGCGGCGCAGGATGCTGCGCACGCGCGCGATCAGTTCGCGCGGTTCAAAGGGCTTGACGACGTAGTCGTCGGCGCCGAGCTCGAGCCCCATCACGCGATCGTGCGTGTCGTCGCGGCCGGTGGCGATCAGGAGACCAAAGCGGTGCCGACTGCGCAGCTGCTGCAGCACCTCCATGCCGTCCATGTCGGGCAGGCCGAGGTCGAGGATGGCGACGTCGGGCACCTGTACGCGCAACTGGCGCAGAAAGTCGCCGCCGGTCGAGAACGCCGCATGGCGGTAACCGAAACGCTCGAGCGTGCCGGTGATCAAGCGCGATACCGCGGGGTCGTCCTCGACGACGTGAATCAGCGTCTGGGGCTTGTCGCTCAAATCCCTGTCTCCACGCAAAGCGCCCGACGCAGGGCCGCGCCGGCAGTCACGCGATCGCCGCGTGCAAGGCCTCGAGCAGGCGCTCCTGGGTGAAGGGCTTGCCGAGCACCGGCAGCGCGCTGTCCTCGAGACCGGTCGCTGCCTTGTCGGCGTAGCCGCTCATCAACACCACCGGCAGCCCGGGACGAAAGCGGCGCACGAAGCGCGCCAGCGCGCGCCCGTCCATTCCACCCGGCATGACGATATCGGACAGCACGAGTGCGATCGCGGGGATATTTTCGACCATGTCGGCCGCCTCGTGGCCACTTTCGGCCTCGAGCACGGCACAGCCAAGCGCCGACAGCTGCTTGCGCACCACGTCGCGCACCTTGTCGTCGTCCTCCACCAGCAGCACCAGGCGCCCCTCCAGAGAACGCCCGGCCCCACCCACGGCCGCACCCGACGACGCATCCGCCACCGACCACGTCGTCGAAGCCGAGGCCCCGGGCATGGCCTCGCCCGGCGCCTGCGGCAACAGCAGCGACACCGTGGTCCCCACCGCCTGCCGGCTGCGAATGCGCACCCCGCCGCCCGACTGCTTGATGAAGCCGTACACCATCGCCATGCCGAGCCCGCTGCCGAGACCGAACTTCTTGGTGGTGAAGAAGGGCTCGAACACCCGCGTGAGCGTCGCGCTGTCCATCCCGGTGCCGTTGTCGGCCACTGCGATCTGCACGTAACAGCCCGGCGGCAGCTCGAGATCGGCCGCCGCCGCACCCTCGATGCATTCGAGCGAGCACTCGATGCGCAGCTCGCCGCCATTGGGCATCGCGTCGCGCGCGTTGAGGGCGAGGTTGAGCAGCGCGCTTTCGAGCTGGTTGGGGTCGACCAGCGCGCGCAGGTCCACGTCGCGCGAGGCGGTGGAGATCGTGATCGTGCTCGGCAGCGAGCGCCGGATCATGCGCGCCATGTCGAGCACCAGCTCGTTCACCTCGACCACCACCGGCACGATCGGCTGCTGGCGCGAGAAGGCGAGCAGGCGGCGGATCAGACCGGCGCCGCCCTCGGTAGCGGCGAGCGCGGGCTCGACGAATTCCGCGACCGCCGGATGATCGCCGAGCGCCTCCACCAGCCCCTGCAGGTTGCCCATCACCACCGTCAGCATGTTGTTGAAGTCGTGCGCCAGCCCGCCGGTGAGCTGGCCGATGGCCTCCATCTTCTGCGCCTGGGCGAGCGCCCCCTGGGTGCGGCGCTGCTCGGTCACATCCACCGCGTGGACGTAGCAACCGATGACCGCGCCATCGGGCCCGAAGTCGGGCACCAGGGTGCTCCGGGTGTATAGCGTCTCGCCGCCGGGCCCGGGCATGCTGTACTCGTAGCTCACCTCCTCGCCGGCGAGCGCGCGACGCACCTTGTCCTCGACCTGGGCGAAGACATGCGGCCCGATCACCGACAGGATGGGTCTGTCCTTCATGCCCTCGCTGGTCGTCCCGAACCACTGCGCGTAACGCCGGTTGCCGTAGCGGAACACCCAGTCGCAGTCGAAATACCCGATGTGCGCGGGAATGGTGTCGGTGATCTGGCGCAGCCGCAGTTCGCTGTGGCTCAGCGGTCCACGACCCGACGATGACTGATCCTCACTCATTTCCCTGCGCCGGCCTCCACTGCGAAAATTTCCCGCCCCCTGCGGGCGCAGGGAAACGGAACATTCTAGAGTCCGCACCCCGGGCGGCAAGGCCCGGACAAGATTGAGTACATTCCAACGCAATTGCCGACAACATTTTTTGCCATTCTCCATACCCGACGGTATGGAGGGTCGGCGCTGTGCCCGGCCGTCCACCGCGCGTCGCTAACCTGTTGCAAAACCGGGAGTGGAGAAGGATGTCGAAAATCGCATACGAACAAGGACTGGACAAGAATCCGGCCAACTATGTGCCGCTGTCGCCGCTGAGCTTCATCGAGCGCAGCGCGATGGTTTACCCGACGCGCACCAGCGTCGTCCATGGCGCACGCAGCTACACCTGGCGTGAGACCTACGAGCGCTGCCGCCGCCTGGCGAGCGCGCTGGTCGCCCACGGCGTCGGCAAGGGCGACACCGTCGCCGTCATGCTGCCCAACGTGCCGCCGATGTTCGAGGCCCACTTCGGCGTGCCGATGACCGGCGCCGTGCTCAACACACTGAACACCCGCCTCGACGCCGAGGCCATCGCCTTCATGCTCACGCACGGCGAGGCCAAGGTGCTGATCACCGACCCCGAGTTCGCCACCGTGATTCGCGCCGCGCTCGCGCTGCTCGAGGGCGACAAGCCCCTCGTCATCGACGCGCTCGACGACGAATACCCCGGCACCGACCGCGTCGGCACCCTGCTCTACGAAGACTTCCTCGCCGGCGGCAATCCCGACTTCCAGTGGCACCTGCCCGCCGACGAGTGGGACGCGATCGCGCTCAACTACACCTCGGGCACCACCGGCAACCCGAAGGGCGTGGTCTATCACCACCGCGGCGCGTATCTGAATGCCGCCTCCAACATCATCAGCTGGGGCATGGCTCAGCACTCGGTGTACCTGTGGACGCTGCCGATGTTCCACTGCAACGGCTGGTGCTTCCCGTGGACGATGGCGGCCAACGCCGGCGTCAACGTCTGCCTGCGCAAGGTCGACCCGGCGCTGATCTACGAGCTGATCCGCCGCCACAAGGTCACCCACATGTGCGGCGCGCCGATCGTCTACGGCATGCTGATCAACGCCCCCGACGGCCTGCGCGCCGGCATCGAGCACAGCGTCGCCGGCCTGATCGCCGGTGCCGCGCCCCCGGCCGCCATCATCGAGGGCGCCGAGCGCATCGGCTTCGACATCACCCACGTCTATGGCCTGACCGAGACCTACGGCCCGGCCTCCGTGTGCGCCAAGCACCCCGAGTGGGACGCCCTGCCCATCGACCGCCGCGCCGAGCGCAACGGCCGCCAGGGCGTGCGCTACCACATGCAGGAAGCGATCACCGTGCTCGACCCGGTCACGATGGAGCCGGTGCCCGCCGACGGCGAGACCATGGGCGAAATCATGTTCCGCGGCAACCTGGTCATGAAGGGCTACCTCAAGAACGAGAAGGCCACGCATGAAGCCTTCGCCGGCGGCTGGTTCCACACCGGCGACCTGGCGGTGATGCACCCGGACGGCTACGTCAAGATCAAGGATCGCTCCAAGGACGTCATCATCTCCGGCGGCGAGAACATCTCCTCGCTCGAGGTGGAAGAGGTCCTGTACCGCCACCCTGCGGTGATGACCGCCGCCGTGGTCGCCAGGCCCGACGAGAAGTGGGGCGAGGTGCCGGCCGCCTACATCGAAGTCAAGGACGGCGCCGGCGTGACCGCTGACGACATCATCGCCCACTGCCGCGAGCACCTCGCGCGCTACAAGGTGCCCAAGCACATCGAGTTCTGCGTCCTGCCCAAGACCTCGACCGGCAAGATCCAGAAGTTCGCGCTGCGCGAGATGGCCAAGTCCGCCTCGGCCATCGAGTAAGCCTATCGATGGGGTCAGACTCGATCGGTCCGGAGCGGATCGATCGGGCGCTGCCCCGCTCGTCTTCAGCCCCCTTCCGAGCCGTTACCGAATCCACCGCCCCGCCGTCGCCCGGCGCGGGCGAGAGGACGGTTCTCGACCACAACAAACAACAACACACGGAGTCAAGAATGCCCTTCCAACGCCAGCACGGCGCCGAGCACCCCTACTGGCCGCTCGGGCCGCTCAAGGTCCGCCTGCCCTTCATCCATTACCGCTGGGAGTTCGCGGAGATGGTGCAGGGCCTGTTCATGTTCGTCGTCAGCCTGGGCATGATCCCGCTGCTGATGAAGTACCTCGGCATGCCCTATGACGCCGCGCTCGCCTTCTGCGTCATCGCCGGCATCGGCTATCTGCTGCCTGCGCTGTTCGGCGTGCCGCTCGTGCCGGGCTGGATCACGCCGGCGATTCCGGTCGTGCTGCTGTTCCTGCAGAACTTCGAGCCGGGGCCGGAAGCGGTCAAGGCGATGTTCGCGCTCCAGGTCGAGGTCTTCATCATCTTCCTGTTCCTCGGCCTCACCGGCCTGGGCAACAAGCTGGTGACGGTGATTCCGAACTCGCTCAAGAGCGGCATCATCATCGGCGCCGGCATCGCTGCCATGATGGGCGAACTCAAGACCGGCGGCCGCATCGACAGCACGCCGATCTCGCTGCTGATCGGCTCGATCGTGTCGGCCTACATCCTGTTCTCGCTGTCCTTCAAGCACATCGTCGAGACCAGCAAGCTGGCCAAGACGATCTCCAACTTCGGCATGATCCCGGGCATGTTCATCGCCATGATCGTGGGCTGGGTGGTAGGCGAATACCCGCTGCCCGACATTCAGTGGGGCATCACCCAGCCCGACTTCGCCGGCATGATGAACCACCTCGTGTTCAGCACCGGCATGCCGAGCGCGGACATGTTCCTGCTCGCGATCCCGACCGCGATCATTGCCTACGTGATTGCCTTCGGCGACATCCTCGTCGGCTTCACGCTGTGCAAGCGCGTCGACCACCTGCGCCCGGACGAGAAGATCGAACTCGACGTCACCCGCGTACACCTGGTCACCGCGATGCGCAACGGCCTGCATGCGCTGCTCGCCCCCTGGCCCGGCCTCGCCGGCCCGCTGTGGACAGCCGCCCACGCCACCGTCGCCGAACGCTACGCGCTCGGCCGCAAGGCGATGGACTCGATCTACTCCGGTGGCGGCACGTTCTGGATCACCGGCCTGATCGCGGTCTTCATCCTGCCGCTGGTGTCGGTGTTCAAGCCGGTGCTGCCGATCGCGCTGTCGCTCACCCTGGTGCTGACGGCCTACATCTGCATCATGGTGGGCATGGAAGAGCTGAAGAACTCGACCGAGCGCGGTGTGGCCGGCATCGTCGCGGTGACGCTGGCGATGCCCGACCCGAAGGCGACGGTGTACGCGGTGGTGATCGGCCTGGTGCTGTACTGGCTGATCGAGCGCCCGAACGCCGCCCAGCGTGCCAAGACCGATCTGTCGATCATCGGTGACAACACCGCCGACATCGAGGCGGGCGACGAGCACGGGGTCGCGCAGAAGTCTTGATCCTGAAGCCGCCGGCGGTGAGGCGCGGCGCTTCACCGCGATGTATGCGGGCCGCAGGGGCTGGGCTGGTGGCGAAGGCTACCAGCCCAGCCCCTTTCTCATAACCAGCAGCACGCCCATGCCGAGGATGAAGGGCAGCCAGGGATTGCGCCAGCGCGTAGCAACCGCGATGACGACCAGGCCCGCTGCCAGCTTGGGATTGAAGGGATCGAAGCCGCCACCTTCGAGCAGCAGGTCGGGCACGACCAGTGCCGAAAGGGCCGCCGCCGGCGCGTAACGCAGCGCACGCTGCAAGGCGGGCGGCAGGCGCCCCTTCTCGCCAGCGAGGATGAAGCTGCCGCGCGTCATGATCGTCGTCGAGCCGATGGCCAGCAGCGTCAGCCACAGCCAGAGGCCCTCGTTCATCACCCCTTCGCTCATCGCTTCGCCCTCCCCGCGAGTGCGCGTTCGGCCAGGAAACCCGCGCCAATGCCGAGCGCGATGCCGGCGATCAGCCCCAGGCGCAGCGGCAAGTCGCGCAACAGCACCGCACCGAGTCCCCCCACCAGCGCCGCCACCCACATCGGTCGCTCGCGCAGCATGGGAATCATCATCACGGTGAGCGCGATCGTGGTCATGAACTCGAGCGACCAGTCACGCGGGATCACCCCGGCGCCGAACGCGCCCACGATGCCGCAGGCCTGCCACAGCAACCAGCAATAGACCGAGGGCACGATGTAGTAGCCCCAGCGCCAGAGCGGATCTTCGGCCCTGAGCAGCTTGTCGGCACCGACGGCGAACATGCCGTCGACCAGCAGGTAGCTCGAGACCAGCCGGCGTGCGAAGCGATGATCGTGAAAGACCGGCGCCAACGCCGCGCTGAAGATGATGAAGCGCAGATTGAGCACCATCGCGGTCAGGAAGATCAGCCACAGCGGCGCCCCGCTGCCGATCAGCGGCAGGGTGCCGAGCTGGGCCGTGCCGGCATACACGAGCAGGTTCATCCCCATGGCCTCGACCGGCGAGAGGCCGATCGAGCGCATGGCGATGCCGGTGACGATCGCCCAGGGCACGAGGCCGACCGACAGCGGCAGGAAATCGCGCATGCCCTCCCGGGCACCGCGGCGAAATGAGGGTTGCATCAGGCCGGTTCGCAAAAGCGCACAAGCATATCAGCCCGTTCGCGTCTGCGCCCGCGATCGCCCTTCGCCGTCACACGCTCAGAAACCGATGGACTCGCCCGCCCCAGCCAGCGTGGCGATGCCCAAGCCAAGGAAGATCGCCGCCGCGATGCCATGCACCAGCTTCACCGGCATGCGCGCCGCGATGCGATCGCCGAGCAGCACCGCCGGCACGTTGGCGATCATCATCCCGAGCGTGGTGCCGGCCACCACCGCGACCAGCGCCTGGTACTGCGCCGCCAGCGCGACGGTGGCGACCTGGGTCTTGTCGCCCATCTCGGCGAGGAAGAAGGCGATCAGCGTCGCCCCGAACACGCCATAGCGCGGCAGCTTGGCGTCGTCCTCGTCGAACTTGTCCGGGATCAGCGTCCACACGGCCATCGCGATGAACGAGAGGCCAAGCACCCAGCGCAGCGTCTGCGGGCCCATCAGCGTGGTCAGCCAGGTGCCGACCGCGGCCGCAAAGGCGTGGTTGGCCAGCGTCGCCACCAGGATGCCGAGCACGATCGGCATCGGGCGGCGGAACTTGGCCGCGAGGATGAATGCAAGCAACTGCGTCTTGTCGCCGATTTCGGCGAGGGCGACGATCGCAGTGGAGACGAGGAAGGCGTCCATGGCGGGCGGGGTCGGTGAGGGACTGGGGCGGCAAAATTGCCGCGGCGCAGCATTCTATCTGCCGCCGCGCTGCATCGCCATCCGATACACCAGCGGCACCGCGAACAGCGTCAGCACGGTCGAGAAGCCCAGCCCCCACACGATGCTGGCCGCCACCGGTCCCCACATCAGCGACTTCCCGCCGAGGCCGATCGCCAGCGAGAACAGACCGCCGATGGTGGTGGTCGAGGTAATCAGGATCGGTACGACCCGCCGGCGTGCGGCGTAGATCGCGGCGTGCTGCACGCTCATGCCGGCGGCAAGGCGCTCGTTGGCGGCGTCGATCAGCACGATCGCGGAATTCACCGCGATCCCGGTGAGCGCGATCACGCCATACAGCGTGTACAGCGACAGCGGATTGCCCGACACCAGCAACCCCAGCACGACGCCGGTGAAGGCGAGCGGCACCGTCACCAGGATGATCAGCGGCTGCCAGTAGCTGCGGAACTGCGTGGCGAGGATCAGGTAGATCAGCCCGATGCCGAGCACGAAGAGGCGCCCCATCGAATCCAGGCTCTCCTCGATGTCTTCCAGCTCGCCGGAGAAGTCCAGCTCCACGCCCGGGAAGCGAGGCTGCAGCCGCGCCCACGCCGCCTTCAGGCGGTCGTTGGCCTCGACCGTATCGATCACGTCGCGATCGAGGTCGGCCTCGACGGTGATCGCGCGCGTGAGCTGGTAGTGGCGGATGTAGCCTTTCGAAAGGCGCAGCTCATGGTCCACGAGCTCGCCCAGCTGCACGCTGCGGCCATCGGCGAGCGGCACCACCCGCTGCAGCAGCTCGGTGACGTCGTTCAGGGCCTCCGGGCGGGCACGCACGATCACCTCGACCTTCTCGCCCCCATCGCGCGTGGTGGCGACGAGTTCGCCTTCGCCGTAAAGGCGCAGCAGGCGCGCGACCTCGGCCGGATGCACCCCGGCGCGAGCGAGCTTCTCGCGGTTCAGCGCGAGGCGCATCTCGCTGCGGCCCGGCACGTCGTCGTCGGTGAGATCCTTCACCCCGGGCAGGCGCGCGACCTCGGCAAGCAGCGCATCGGCGGCGGCGCGCAGCGCCGGGTAGTCATCCGACTTGATCTTCACCGAGATCGGCTTGGCGGTCGGCGGCCCTCCCTTCATCTCCCTGAACGAGAACGTGCCCTCACCCTCCAGCGCCTCGATCAGCGGCCGCACGCTGGCGATGATCTCGCCGGTGTCGCGCATGCCGGCGCCGCGCGGCAGCAAGGACACCAGCACCTGCGCGTACTGGTCGCCATAGACCGGCTCGGTGTCGGTGAACTTCAGCCCGGCATAGCTGGCGATCGCGCGCAGCTCACTGCCGCCGATCGCCTGCTCGAGCACGCGCGCCGCGCGCTCGGCCTCGGCCAGGGTACGCTCCGGCGTCACCCCTGCGGGCATGTCCACGCTGACGTAGAACAGGCGCATCGAATCGAAGGCGAAGAACTGCACCTTGACCAGACCGCTCGCCACCGCCCCCCCTGCTCCGGCGACGAGTGCCACCAGCACCGCCATCGCCAGCCTGCGCCTGCGCAGAACGGCAACCAGCGCGCGCGCATAAGCGACCCGCAGCCAGTGCGTCAGCCGTTCGCGCAGCACCTGCATGCGCGTGCGCCGCCGCGACGGCTGCATGCCCAGCGCCAGGATGTGCGTGGGCAGGATCCAGAACGCCTCGGCCAGGCTCACCAGCAAGCCGACGGTCACCACGAAGGGCACCACGAACATGAACTTGCCGAGGATGCCGGGCAACAGCATCAGCGGCAGGAAGGCGGCGATCGTGGTCAGCACCGAGGACAGCACCGGCAGCCCGACCTCACCCACGCCTGCGATCACCGCGTCGCGCGGATCATCGCCCCGCTGCAGCCGGTAGTAGATGGCCTCGACGATCACCACCGCGTCGTCCACCAGCATGCCGAGCGCGATCACCACGCCGAGCAGCACAGTGAGGTTCAGGGTGGAGTCGATCAGGTCTACGGCGACGAAGGTGCCGGCGAGGGCGAACGGCACCCCCAGGCCCACCAGCAGCGCCAGCCTTGAACCGAGGAAGATCCAGCACATCACCAGCACCGCGAGCAGGCCGAAGATCGCGTTCGACTCCATCACCCCGATCGCGTGGCGCGTGGCGTGGGTCTGGTCATCGATCAGCGCCAGCTGCACGCCCTGGGCAGCGAGCAGCGGATTGCGCTCGCCGGTGAAGGCCTGCAGGCGCTCGACCAGCTGCAAGGTGTTAGCGTCGGCCTGCTTGGTGATCGACAGCATGATCGACGGCCGGCCGTTGTAGCTCACCAGCTGACTCGGGCGCTCGTGGCTGCGCACCACCTGCGCGATCTCGTCGAGCGCCACCCGGCCCTGCGGCGTCACCACCGCGGCCTGGGCCAGGGTTTCCGGATCGGGCGTCTTGCCCTCCATTCGCACCAGCCACTCGCGGTCCTGCACCCGCACGCGGCCGGCCAGGGTGTTGCGGAACCAGGCCGCCACGCCGTCGGCTACCTGCACCGGCGACAAGCCGGCTGCGGCGACGCGCGCGGGATCGAAGTCCACATGCAGCTCGGGATCGTCCAGCCCGGCAGCGATCACCTGATCGACGCCGGCCAGCCCCTCGAGCTCCTTCTTCATCAGGAAACCGGCGCGCCGCAGGGTCTCGCCGCCGCTGCCATGCAGCACCAGGATCGCCGTCGGAAAGCCGTTCGAGCTGGTGATCTCCATCACCACCGGATCGGTCGCGTCGGGCGGCAGTTCGGCCGACGCCTTGTTCTGGACCTCGCGGCGCAGGTCGTTGACGCGCTTGTCGAACTGGCGCTCGGAGAGTTCCTCGAAGCGCACCAGAATCGAGGACACCCCCTCGCGGCTCGACGAGGAGGCGAAGTGGATGTCCTTGACCTGCTTGATCGCGTCCTCGAGCGGCCCCGTGAGCTCGCGCTCGACGTCCTCGGCCGAGGCGCCCGGCAGCGTGGTGATGATGCTGACCCAGTTGAAGTTGATCTCCGGGTCCTGCGCCCGCGGCATCGTCAGGTAGCTGAAGAGGCCGCCGAGCAACACCATCAGGAAGGCGATGTTGGCGAGCGGGTGGTTATCGATCAGCCGCCCGTAGAGACGCCTCACCGCACGCCCCCGCCCGCCTGCCCGGGACGTAGGCCGAGCGCAAAGCGCCCCTCATCGACCACCGCCGTTTGGAGTGGCCAGTCCACCGCAACCGGCCGCCCCGCCTGCGCATGCGGCAGCGGAACGAATACCGGGGCGCCTTCGCGCACCACCCACGCGCCCAGCCGGCCCTCACGCTCCTGCAAGTAGGCTGGGGGCAGATGCGCCATCGTGCTGCGCCAGCGCAGTTCGCCAGCCACCCCGGGGATCAGCACGCCCTCCCCCTGCAGCACCACGTCACGCGCCTGCCCCGCCGCCTCCACCACCGCCGAGACGCGGCGGATCTGGAGAGCATGCTCGGTTTCGCCGACCACGAGCGTCCAGGCGCCCGCAGCCTGCAGGCTGTCGATCTGCGCCTGCGGCACACGCGCATGCACCTCAACATCCGCGCTCGCTGACAGGATCAGCAGCGGTGTTCCGGGCGCCGCCAGATCACCGACCGCAGCCAGCCGCTCGCGCACCGTCCCGTCATAGGGCGCCCGGATTACGGTGCGCGCGAGCGCAAGCTCGGCCGCGGCCTGCGCCGCGCGGGCAGCATCCCGCTCGCTGAGCAGCACACCGAGTTCGGTCTCGCGGATGCGCAGACCGTCCGCGCTGATGAAGCCGCGCGCGGCAAGGGCACGCGCCTGCTCGAGCTGTGCCCGGGCGAGGCGGATGCGGCTGTCGATGAGTCCGACCTGGGCACGCGCGCGCTCGAGTTCGATCCTGAAGCTCGCGTCGTCGAGGCGGACCAGTTCTGCGCCACGCCGGACCGATGCGCCGACACGGGCAGGCATGGCGACCACACGCGCCGACACCTCGGCGGCAATGCGCGCTTCATCCCGCGCCACCACCGTGGCGGGGGCACGGAATTCGGGAAAGATCGCAATCTCGGCAAGCGGTCGCGGCGACCATTCGGCCGCACGCAGTCCCAGCGGAAGGGCAAGGGGCAGCCACAATAGCGTCAGGGCGAACAGGCGGAGCGATCTCATCGCGACTCGATCAGGGATAGGAAGCCTGCCGCTGCCTGCGCATGGGAACGACCCGCCACCGGATCAGCCGTTGTCTACAACCCGGAAACTCAAGGTCGGCGCAGTGAAGTCGTCGGGCGTCGCACCCAGACCGATCTCGCCCTCGCCATAGAGCGTGCAGGTGTCCCGGCGCAACATGACCGGCGCGGTGGAGCCGGTGAAGCGCACCCAGCTCCCGTTGCTGCTGAAATCGGTGAGCAGGCACTGCCCCCCCATCCACTCGACGCGGGCATGGCGGCGCGACACGCGCGGATCGTCGATGGAAAATCCGACGCCTTCGCCACGGCCGATGATCAGGGGTGCATCGTCCGCGTGCAGTTCGATGTGCTGGTCGAGGCGATCGATATCGATGCGACGCACGGCACACTCGCCGTCGATCAGTTCCTGGAAGCCAAGCAAGGTCGTCAGCGTGGTCTCGGCCGTGCGCGCGAAGTCGACCCGCCATACCCGCATCGGCTCCGCCTTCCCCTTGATCGAGATGCGATCGAGGCTGTGGCAGGCGATGCGCAGCGCCTCGGGCAGGCTGGCGAATACGGCATCGCCGATCAGCGTCTCGCCCGTCTGCGCGCGGTCGCTCAGGCGGGCAGCGACATTCACCGCGTCGCCGTAGCAGTCGCCGTCATGCTCGACGATGGGACCGCGATCGATGCCGGTCTTGACGCCAAGCGGCGCGCGGCGCAGTTCGACGCTGGCGAGCTCCTGCAGCACCTCCTGGAGGCGCGCGCCCGACTGCACCGCTGCGACCGGATCGTCGAACAACACCAGCACGCCATCGCCCAGATACTTGACCACGTGCCCGCCCGCACAGGCGAGATGACGGCCGAGCGCGTGCGTGCAGCGGGTGACGATCTGCGTCGCCGCCACGTTGCCTGCCGATTCGAACAGCCCGGTGCTCCCCGTCAGATCGGCGAATACAACGGTCCTGACCGATTGCTCCACGCGCCTTCTCGCTCCCGTTTCCTGGCGCACGACGCGACGCCACCGGCCGAAGGGCCGTGGTTCGCCGCGTTGCGCAAGCCGGAATGCTAGCACTAAGGCTTGAAATCGTCATCGGCGCAGCCCGTCGGGCGACGGTGCAGGCCAAGACGGGGGCGGGTACGCGAAGACCCGGAATGCGGCGGCTGCCCGGACAAGCGCCGGTTCAGCCGGGCGTGATCGAGCACAGGGCCTCAGCCAGCATCGGCGCGACCTCCACTGCGTTGCTCGGGTGCACGATGCAGTCGGTGCTCCAGACTTCGCCCACGCCCGCGGCGCGGATCAGCGCGAGCGCGTCGCCCGCGAACAGGGCGTGCGTCACCGCCACGTCAACAGTCCGAGCGCCCGCGGCAAGCACCCGCTCGGCCGTACGCGCCAGCGTATGGCCCGAGCTCGCCACGTCGTCGAGGATCACCACTGCCCGGCCGCGCACTTCCGCCCCTTCGGGCAGCGCAATATCGACCCGTTGGTCGTCGTGGCGCAGCTTCTCGCACACGATGAAGTCGAGTCCGTGACGCCGGGCGGCGGCTTCCACCCACTGCCGCGACTCGAGGTCCGGCCCGACGAGCAGCGGCCGCTCGCGGTGCCGGACGGCAACATCGGCCAGCAGGCCGGCGCCTGAGAGGGCGATCGCATGCGGGACCGGGATGGCCTCGGCGAGCGTGGCAATGCGGTGCAGATGGGGGTCCACGGTGATGACCCCATCGAACAGTCCGGCGAGGAACTCGCCGACGATGCGCTGGCTAACCACCTCCCCGGCACGGAAAGCCTTGTCCTGGCGCATGTAGGCGAGATACGGCGCGACGAGGGTCAGGTGCTGTGCCCCCATCTTGCCGGCGCTGCGCGCGACCAGCAGCAGCTCGAGCAGCTTTTCGTTGGGGCGGTGAAGGCTGCGGTAGAGCACGACGCGCGCGGGCAGCGACGCCGGCAGGCGCAGGCGCAACTCGTCGTCGGGGAAGCGGTGACGCTCGATCACCGCGGCGTCGAGTCCGGCGGCGCGGGCGAGGCGCGCGGCCTCCTCGGCCTCGTCCTCGAAGTGCAGCAGCACGGTGTCTTGGATCTTCATCATCGGCGCAAGACTACACCCCCCGCGCAAGGGCCTGAAGACCTGCCGGAACAACCTGCGCGAAGCATTTCACGACCTGCCGCTGATGGTTCGTGCGCCGGCGTGGTGATGGCTGGCAGTGTGGATGACGGACCACCCGGCGCCCGTCGTGCAGCCTGTTTGACAAAGCCGGTGCCGGCTACTAGAAAACCAACATCGGCGCTGCAAGAAACTTCACAACACCGGCGCCCCATCCCGACGCACCCCAGACACCGCCACACCAACGCCTGCAGGAGAAGACGATGCCCGACGTCCTGACGCAGGACGCGCTCGCCGCGCTGGAGAGCGCGATTTCGGGCTTGCTGGCGCCTACCGTCCCTGCGGGCATGACGCGAACCCTGCGCGTGGAGCCCAGCCGGGTCCGTCCGCTCGGGCTGGGTGGGTTCGTCGGCAATCATGTGGCGCCCGATGCGCAGCGCTTCGGGCGACGTATTCGGGCACGGGCCGCAATCGCCGTCAGCGGCGGCAACGAGACCGCTGCGCGCAATTACGTGGCCACCCTCGGCATCGACCTCCTCAGCCTGTCGCGCGCTGAACTCTTCACGCGTGGGGTGCAGCGCCTCGACCGCCTGCCGGTCGAGGATCCGCGTGCGCTCGCCTTCGACCTGGACTTCGAGTTCATCAGCACACCCACCACAGGAGAGGGCGTGATCACCGATCTCGTCCTCGACATCGAGCCCGACGGCTGAACGCCCGGGGTCGAAAACCGCATGGCGCGCCGCACGCGACATGCATCGGCAATGCCCCGCGCGGGGCGAACGGACTCCCCAGCGGGGATCGAAGGAGCGGGCGATGGAAGAGAACTTTGCGGAACAGATCGTTCCCGGCACATTCATCCGGGTCCAGGCCGAGGGGCTGATCGCGCCCAAGGGCGTGAGCTTCGGCAACGTCGGCATCGTCGGCACGGCAGCGGCGGCCACCGGGGTCACCGACGCCATCGGGCAGACCCACATCCTCGGCAGCATGGAGGATGCGGCCAAGCTCTACGCCCCCTCCGACGCGCTCGCTACCGGGGCGCAGAACCTGATGCGCGGCCTCGCCCTGCTGTTCGCCAACGGCGCACGCACCGTTTATGCGCGGGCAGTCGCCGCCGGCGCGGACCAGACCGCCTTCGCCAATGCCGCGGCCGAGCTGCTGAAGGAGACGGTCAACATCCTGATCGCCCCCGAGCTCGCCACCGCCACCGCGCTGCAGGTGCTGCCCGCGGCGACCAACACCGCCGAAGGCGACGGCAAGGACATGATCACCGTGGTCGGCTCCGACGCTGCCAGCGTCAGCGACATCGCCGCCCAGGTGGCGGCCAACAAGCGCGTGGTGCTGGTCACCCCCGGCGTGCGCACCTACGACCCGGCGGCCGGGGCGATGGTGGACCTGCCCGGCAACTACACTGCGGCCGCGGTCGCCGGCCTGATCGCCAGCCTCGCGCCGCAGGCCAGTCCCACCAACAAGGTGCTGCCGGGCGTCACCCAGCTCGTCACCCGCTACAGCTACGGCCAGCTCAAGTCGCTGCTGCAGGCCAACGTCTGCCCGCTCGAGGACCGCCAGGGCATCCGCGTGGTGCGCGGCATCACCACCGAGGGCGAGGCCTTCTCGCAGATCACCACGCGGCGCATCGTCGACTACGCCAAGGCCGGCATCCGCCAGGTCGCCAACCCCTTCGTCGGTAGGCTCAACAACGAGCGCGTACGCACCGCGCTGCACGGCGCGCTCGACAGCTTCCTGACCACCATGGTGGTGGACGAGGCCCTCACCGGCTACCAGCTCGAGGTCAAGGCCACGCGCGCCGACGAGATCGCCGGGCGCTGCATCGTCAATGTGGCCATGCAGCCCACATTCAGCATCGACTACATCCGCGTGACCCTCGCGCTGTCCTGAACACGCAGGTAAGGAGACCGACATGCCATCTGCCGCCAACCAGAACGTCTATACCGGTGCCGACGGCACCATCCTGCTCGCCCCCGCAGGCGACGGGCCCGAGGGTTCGGCCGCCGGCGCCGTGATCGAGGGCAACGACCTGATCCAGGTCGGCCGCGTCACCGGCGTCACCGTCCAGGTCAGCTCGGCGATCCGCCCCTTCCACGAGATCGGCCAGCGCTACGCCAGCGAGCTGCGCTCGGGCAACGTCAGCGTGAGCGGCCACATCGACCGCGCCTGGCTCAACGGCGCACTGCTGCGCCTGCTGCTCGGCGAGGCGGGCGACCAGCGCCCGCGCAGCTCCTGGGTGCAGCCGGCGTTCAACATCACGCTGATGGCCGAGAACGCCGCCAGCCCCGGCACCAAGTCGATCGTCACCCTTCACGACGTCAAGCTCGAGCAGTGGAACCTCACCATGCCGGAGGACGACTTCGTCATGGAAGGCGCCGACTTCCAGGCCCTGTACGTGACCGTCCGCGACGAACGAGGCTGAGCCGATGAGCATGGCAGCGGAGGCGCGCGCGCAGACCGCCCGCGCGGCGCCCGAAGCCTACCTCGGCGCCGACGAGCTGCTCGCCGGCAGCGCCGCGACCTACGACGTCGAGGTGCCGGCGGCGCTGATCGAGGCCGGCCGCAGCGGCCTGGCGGGACGGGTGCAGCTGCGCCCGCTGACCGTGCGCGACCTGCAGCTGATCAGCCGCGCCGCGCGCGACAGCGACAGCCTGGCCGGCGCGCTGATGGTGCATGCGGCGCTGCAGGTGCCGGAGCTGTCGCTGCCGCAGGTGTCGGCGCTGCCGATCGGGCTGATGGAGTTCCTCCTCGCCGAGGTCAACCGCATCAGCGGCCTCGCCGTCGCCCCCGCCGCGCTGGAAGAGGCCGCCGAGCAGCCGATCGCGCGCGCCGCCCACGTGCTGGCGCGCGAGTTCGGGTGGACGCCGCAGCAGCTCGGCGAGCTCACGCTCGGCCAGATCCTGCTCCACCTGCAGATGCTGCGCGAGGAGGGCGGCCGTCATGGCTGAACCGCGCCGCCTCGCGGCCGCCCTCGCGCCCTTCCATCAGGTCAGCAAGCAGCTGCAGGCGACGCAGGCGCGGCTGTCCGCGCTGCTCGCCGCCGTCACCGGCGGGGCCGCGGCGCGCACCGGCAATCTCGATCGTCTGCCTGGGGCGGCCCTCTTCAACCCCTTCCCCTTGCTGCCGAAAGTCATTGAGGTAGCGAACGGCACCGACGCCGGCGCCAGGGCGGGCGGCCGGGGCGCCGACAAGGGCAGGCGGGCTGCGCCGGCGGCCGCTGCGCGCCCCGGCGCGAACGCAAAGGCCGCCGCAGCCGGCCTGGCCAGCGCCACCGACAACCTGCGTCAGGCGCCAGGCCGGGCGGCGGATCTCCCGCCCTCCGCGGCAGCGCGCACTGCCGCCGCCGCGGCCTCGTGCGAGACCGGTCGTCGCACACTCGCCGACACCGCCCGCTCCGGCGCCGCCGCAGCGGCCGACGCGGCCGACGCGGACAAGTCTTCGGCCTGTGCGCCGTCGGTCGGCGAACTCATCGACGCCTTGCTGCAACGTCACGCCGCCCCGGCAGCCTGCCCCGAGACGGACCGCAGGCCCTGTCTCTTATACACATCTCCGAGCCCACGAGACCGTACTAGATCTCGTATGCCGTCTTCTG
>CZCA01000654.1_pt1 | contig 21000 bp, 21 predicted proteins | sample 591981 | NCBI WGS metagenome assembly CZCA01 (sample SAMEA3556810, study PRJEB10932) | anaerobic digester metagenome
AGACTACGCCTTCCGTGGTGGAGGCTGCTATCAGGTACGCTATCCACGAGACCTGGAAAAGAGGGGACACTAAACGACTCAAGAAGCTCTTCGGCCCATTCTCCAATCTAAGTAAGGAGCAAGTGCCTACCAACTCCCTATTCATGACACGAGTAGCTGAAGAGATCAGAATCAGCACTGCCGGTTCACGTAGCCGCTACCCCTTAAATCCTTTCGATGATTTGACAACTATCCGGTAATATGCATCAGCCTGCTTCCTACACCAACTCCAGTCCCGTAGTTTCAGCTTTCTTTACTTCTTCCTCTTCGCCTGTCTCCGCATTTATGTAAACCAAATACGTATCCTTGCCAAGTTGACACTTAAACTCGTACATTAGCGTCTCCCGATAGAAATCATCAAGTATAACAGCCAACCTTGAATCGGTCACACTCAATCTGGGATTCACCTTCTCTTTTGCCTCGTCCTCGGAAATCCCGGGTTCTTTGAGCGACCTTATTTTGTGAAATACTTGATAGTTGGTCCCTTCAAATCCGTCTACACGTCCGTCATCCAACGCTACCCTGACTACAACGTAGTCCGGATACACGATGACACCGTTTTGCTCATAAGCAAACCCTATAGCAGATACTCCTTGATAATCACGTCTGGAAATCTGACGCATATGTTGAAAACCGTGATCCGCGAGAAATGCCTTAGCCGCATTGACAACTGCGGCAGGAGTAATAGATTCCGGACCGATAGGCGAATCAACATACATCCACAAGACTTTACCGCCGCGCACTGATACATCTACCCATGCTTTTGAAACGGAACCCCGGGACGGGACTATTTCCACTCGGTAGCTTTCAGGCTCTGAAGATATCGTCGCAATGACTTGGCCCTTGGCGCCCTGTGCCACAGAATACCCTGTGAAGTCCATGGCAATCTTTATTGCCTCGTCAGCATCTATCGTGGGACCGGGAATAGCAGGCAGTTTTCTTCTGGCAGGCGGAATAACTCCTTCAAAGTCAGGCGTAGGGAACCTTGTCATTCCGTCTTCCAGCATCTTGAGGCCTTTTGTCACTTGATTCGAAGGTGCGCCCTGCGTTTTTTCCCTTTCAGGACGCATAGCTGCCGTAGTCATACTCTCACGCTGAACATCTGTCCACCTAAGCTTGCCTGAAGCAATTGAGCCTCCTAATCTCGCAAGTTCCTCGGCGGCAAAAACGGCCTGTTCACGAAGGTCTCCGAGGATTGCCCATTCTCTGTCTGAAAGCCCGCTTCCTGATGCGCCTCTTTGCGATAGAGTATAGGTAAAAGAGGCGACCTGCGACAAAAAATCCTCAGTGGTAGAAAGCTGAATTGTGCCTATGGGCAGTTGGCCTAACCCGGATCTTGCAGATTCAGTATGCCTCCAAGCATCTGCCAAAGCCTTCTGGGTTTGCAACAGCGAACCCGAAACCGCTGCTTTTCCCAGTTCCTCGGCAAGAGAATCCACATGATACACCACTTCCTGGAATGCACGCTGGTACTGGTTTTCCGCCCTCAGCTCCGCTTCTTTCTTCATGGAGTACTCGCGTAGCCCGATAAAGCCTAATACAACGACAGCTATAGCTAATACCGTCCATGCCCATCTCTGTCCCACACTAATCACCTCATAACCGTCTACCTAAGGAAAATATGTCTTCCTATCTGAATGATGTAGCTTCTTGTAGCAACCCACCAATTTGTAGCCTTAGCAGGATTATAGTAGTAAACTGCTCCTCCCGAAGGATCCCAACCGCTCAAAGCGTCCTGGGCAGCACGATAAGAAGAAGACTCCGGAGGAAACCATACATGCCCTGTACTGACCGCAGTAAAAGCGTCGGGTTCAAAGATGACTCCGGGAATGGTTTTAGGGAAATGAGGATGGTTGAGTCTGTTCAAGATCACAGCCCCAACTGCAACCTGGCCAAGGTACGGCTCGCCTTTTGCTTCGGCAGAAATCACCCTCGCCATCAGCTCCAAATTATAACTATAGCTCTGGCCCGGTCGGGCCAGGTCAACTTCTGCCATGTAAGAAAGTCGATCCTCCTCTTCTTTGCCGTATGCTAACCTGTCGCCGAAAGCTCTTCCGGATTGGACACGCCACAAAACCGTGACTACTATCACAACAATGGTGATCACAGCAATGAACTTGCCGATTCCGTCTGACACAGCTTTGATCCCTGCCTCTCGTCAAACCTGGACTTATTATGCCGCCTCAGGTGTTTGCTATTCAGAGGCGAAAAGCCCACGGCACCGGCAGGAATTGTGGTATGATTAATTTATGTGAAAAGGCGAAATGAGAAATGATTCTTGAGGTGGCGAACTTCAATGAAACTCTATCAGATTACTGAATATCTCGACAATTTCCTTATGGTTCCTCACATTCCCGACTCCTCACTTAACGGATTGCAGGTGGAAACAGACCGAGACATTACAAGAATAGCCATGGCAGTAGACGCAACCCTGGGGACATTCGAACAAGCAGAAGAACATGGGGCGGAACTCGTTATTGTCCACCACGGACTATTCTGGGACAAGGTGCCTATTCGAGGCCCTCTTTACCGGCGCGTTCGATATCTTATTAAAAACCGCATAGGTCTTTATGCAGCTCATCTTCCTTTAGACATGCATGATGAAGTAGGGAACAATGCCGAGCTCGCCAGAATACTGGGCATGACAAATCCAGAGCCGTTCCTGCGGTATAAAGGTTCCCTAATCGGCCTTATCGGGGAAATAGAGACTATAGACATCCATGAAGTAGCAAGACGCCTGGAGACTCAGATTGACGGAGACATCAAAGTCTTTCCGTTAGGCAAACGTGAGATTAGAAGAGTAGCCATATGCAGCGGCGACGCCGGACCCGACTTGAATCAGGCGATAGAAAAAGGGGCGGATCTTTATCTTACGGGAGAGACGTCTCATGAGGCAGTCGCTTTGGCAAGAGACGCCGAGGTAAGCATTGTATTTGCAGGCCATTATGCCACTGAAACACTGGGTCCCAAAGCCCTGGGAAAACATATAGAAGCAAAACTCGGACTTCCGACGGTATTTGTCGAAGCTCCCACCGGATTCTAATGAAGAAATCGACTTGCCATGGGCCATGATATCAGGGGGCTTCCCTTACACTGACTGACACGGTAAACGTCCTTCCGTCACGATAGATTTCTAACTCGAGATTGCCTCCTATACCGGCTAAGTCTACGGCTTCCCTCAAGTCAGCTACGGACTTTGCAGGCTTGCCTCCGGCTGACGTAATAACGTCGCCACGACGAAGACCAGCCAGACCCGCTGGACTCTGTCGCACATGACCTGCGATAGCCAGGCCGTGGTCAATACCCAGACGGTAATCCCGGGCAACCCGTGGTGTGATTACCCAAACCTGCGTTATCCCGATCCAAGGACGTCTTACTTTTCCGAATTCCATGAGCTCTGCTGCTATTTTTCTTGCAGTATTCGCAGGAATCGCAAACCCAATACCTTGAGCCTCGGCATAGATCGCAGTATTGATTCCCACAACCGTACCGCGTCCGTCAGCAAGTGCGCCTCCGCTGTTCCCAGGGTTAATCGGCGCGTCTGTCTGTATTAGGTTCTCGAGGTAAATGCCTTGTTCAGCATCAAGCGGAACAGATCTCCCTAAAGCGCTGATCACACCTGCAGTGACTGTATTGTCGAACCCGAATGGATTGCCAATCGCGACCGCCGCCTCACCTACCTCGACAATGTCAGAATCTCCTAATGTAGCGTAAGGCAAGTTATCTCCGTCTATTTTCAACACTGCCAAGTCGGTATAATAGTCACCCCCGACCACAGTAGCGGCAAACTCCCGTCCGTCAGACAGCACAACTCCGATCTCCTTGGCCTTCTCAATCACATGATAATTCGTAAGCACAAACCCTCGTCTGTCGAAAATCACTCCTGATCCTAACCCTTGTTCCTCCTGAACCATGCGTCCGAAGAAGAAAGTATAGTAGACTCGCTCCCTCAGCGTGGATATCTTGACCACGGCAGGACCTACTTGACTGGCTATACCTGCTACGCTCAGCCCTTGCCCGGTAATATCTCTATGCCTTATTTCTGTCGGAGCAGTTGCATCAGGCTCACCTTCATCAGATATGCCTTTGGGTATGGACGCAATACGCTTGTCCATCTGGCCCAAAAAAACACATCCGACAATGAGGCCTCCTATGAGAGCACCTGCAAGGCCTACCAAGAAATAACCAAAGAAAGATCCACGTCGACTGCGATATCCGGGGAAATTCACTATAGTCCCTCCTCAGCCTGGTTGCGGCTTAGTACTCAATTCCCCTGCGAGCCGGAATACCCTGTACAAAAGGATGCCTTACCTCTCGCATCTCTGTAATGAGATCCGCCTCTGCCAAGATTTCCTGAGGCATATCCCTGCCTGTGAGCACAATTTCCATGTGATGTCGCCTCTCCTTAATAAGCTTAACAACACCATCTACTGAAAGCAAACCCAAATTGACGGCAAGAGATATCTCATCAAGGATTAGGATATCAACTTCATCTCCTGTGGCAATCTTAAGAGCCAAGTTCAATCCTTTCTCTGCCAGCCGGCGATCTTCGGAGGTTATCTCTCTCGGTCGAATCATACACTCACCACAACCTCTGCAGCTGAGAAAGCCCTGTTTTATCGCGGAAGATCGTCTGCAATCACGCCCAAACCGATAGAACCGAATTTCAGGATATAAGCGCTCGAGCGAAAACAGTTCTCCTGTGTAGCTGACACCTTTCGCAAACTGGATCATGGCCACAGTAAATCTATGACCACAAGCTCTTAAAGCAAGGCCCAGAGCCGCAGTAGTCTTTCCTTTGCCATTGCCTGTGTATACCTGGACAAGGCCTTGCCCAGGCTCATCCTGAGCTCTCATGGCCTGCGGGATGCATTCAGTCACAAGATCCATATCGTCACCTTCAATCTCCTAAGTATGAATTCATTAATTCTCGCTCGTTTTCCGAGGTCTGGGGTGGCCCCGCACGGTACGTACACTTTCTGGAACCGGCGATCACTCATGGTGATCTACTTAGAGAATTACCCTTCAACTTGCCCGGATGCCCTCGAGCCGGGCACTAACATGACGTGGGGACAACCAACTACCGGGTGGGTTTGGATTACGGTATCAACCCCGTATACGCTCTCCATGTTCTCTTTGGTTACGACTTCCTCGGGAAGCCCGTCTGCCACTTTCCTCCCATGGTTTAACAAGATCAATCTGTCTGAGTACTGAGAAGCTAAATTCACGTCATGCAAAACAGCCATGACACCTATGTTTTTACGTCGAGACAAAGACTTGAAAATATCCATAATCTCCATGCGGTAACCTGGATCAAGATGCGAAGTAGGTTCATCTAACAACAGAATACCCGGTTCTTGAGCTAAGGCTCTTGCAATAATCACCCTCTGCCTCTCACCATAGGACAAATCCAGCACTGACCTCTTGGCAAGATGAGTTATGCCTGTAGCCGTCATAGCCTGAGAGACAACGTCCGTATCCCGTCGGCTCTCCCTTGAAAATCTGCCCAGATGAGGCTCGCGACCCATCATCACCATGTCCCGGACGGAAAAAGGAAAGGGTATGTATCCATTTTGCGCAACTACCGCAATCTTCCGGGCAACCAGTTTAGGCGGCATTTTGTGTATATCTTCACCGTCAAGAAGGACAGCGCCGGCACAGGGTTTCAAAACGCCTGCAAGCACTCGGAGCAGCGTAGTCTTTCCTGAGCCGTTAGGCCCCAGAATACCGATGAATTCTCCGCTTTCCAGAGATACTGATACGCTGTCTACAGCTGTTATTATATCGTACCTATGACATATGGAAAACGCGTCCAGTCTCACAATCTCACTCTCTTCTATTTCTCGTTATTTAGGCTTGCAAAATGTATTGCAATTCCAATATGCAAATCACCCTCTCATCTCTTACGTCGCTTTAGGACGTAAAAGAAGAAAGGTGCACCTACAAGCGCAGTAATCACACCGACAGGGATTTCACAAGGTGCAATTAAGGTACGGGCAATAGTATCTGCCAATACAAGAAATATACCGCCTGCTATGATGGAAGAAGGCAATAATAACCTGTGGTCAGGACCTACAACCATCCTCATCGTATGGGGCACAATAAGCCCCACAAACCCGATTATCCCACCTACCGAAACTGAGGCTGCAGTCACCAAAGACGAAGCGAATACAATAATACGCTTTGCCGGTAGAGGGTCAACGCCTAAGTTCCGTGCTTCATCGTCGCCAAGGCAAAGGAGGTTCAGATCCCGTGCCATGACTATAAGAACACAAATGCCGAATCCGACGTAAGGAGCAGCCATTTTCACATGGGCATAACCCTTATTTGAAAGGCTTCCCATAAGCCACATCATGATTTCCCTCAACGAATCACCGGATACCATCATGAGGAAAGACATAACCGCCCATAGAAATGAACTGACAACCACCCCGGAGAGAAGAAATGTATCCATAGACACTCTGCCTGAAGCTCCTGCGAGAAAGTATACCGCTGTCATAGTGGCGATAGAAGCAAGAAATGCAGCTTGAGGCACGGAACTCAGTCCGGGAATGACAGACGGCAACTTAAACGAAATAGCAATTGTCGCTCCTAAAGCAGCTCCTGAGGATATCCCCATTATGTATGGATCCGCCAAGGGATTCCCGAACAGACCTTGCAGTGTTGCGCCTGCGCCCGCCAATGAGCTGCCGATTATTACAGCAAGTAGAATCCGAGGGAGCCTTACCTGAAGGATTATCGTTGCATATGCATTCTCTATACCCATGTTGGGTATCCACTTGCTGACATAAGGAATACGCCCAAGCAGAATCGAGATGACTTCAGCTACAGGGATCGTCACAGCGCCTACTCCGGCCGCGATGACCATGGCTGCAAAGAGGAGCAATAGTAACATGACAAGACGCTTCTTCATTGGTTCTTGGATCTCCCCTCATCAACGTGGAGCGTTTGACAGCACATACAGTAAGAACCCTAATCCAAAGACCCCGGGTGAATAATCTCAAGAAGTTCCTTGAGGCCCTGGACCAGCCTGGGTCCGGGACGGGTTAGGATGTCAGGATTCATTTTCTGAATTCTTCCTGTCTTCACAGCAGATACATGTTTCCAAGCAGGTCTTGCACGCACATCGTCCGCATCTCGCCATACCGTGATTATCACCTCAGGATCCCTTTCCAAAACGACCTCCAAACTAAACTCAGGCCATTCCATACCTGCGTCGCCCGATATATTTTCTCCGCCTGCAATCCTGATAAGCTCATCAATGAAGGTACCGGGGCCTGCGGTCATTAACGGATCGTCCCATATCTCCACAAATACCTTGGGTCTGCCTTCTCCTGCTACAGCTTCAGCTGCCTTTGACTGAATATCTTGAATCTCGTTCCCAAGTTCCTGCGTAAGCAGGCTTGCGGCTTCATCCCGCCCAGTGGCTTTGCCCACCAAAGTCATGCTATCCAAAACACCTTGGAGAGTCTTTGGGTCCAGCGCCAGAACCGTTATACCGAGATCAGAGAGGGTTTCAATTACAGGCATCTGCATACCTGCAACTGCCACCACCAAATCCGGTGACATCTCCACTATCTTTTCAATATTCATCTCCACTTGGCCAACTTTCGGTTTTAGCTTGGCGTCAGTGGGATAATCACATGCTTCCGTAACACCTATAACGTTCGCGCCAAGACCGAGGGCAAACAGAATCTCAGTGTTGCTCGGCGCAATGGACACAATGGATTGAACAGGTAACTCTACTTTGATCTCCCTGCCTAACGCGTCGATGACAGTCACTTCACGTGCTTTGGCATTCACAGGGGCCCCGATTGTCAGCGCGCCTGATACCGCAATAATAATGGCAAGAACCAATGCATGCGAAATCGCAAAGCGCATTCGAGAACCGACATGATCCCAACAGCTGTTTACGTCCACATCATAACCTCCAAATCATGACCTCCAAATTTACTGTCCTGATGCCGACTAATTGATTCCCGTTTTCCTCTGTGGTTCGTGTCCCTCAGGCCGAAACTTCGCCACAGGCTCCGGATTCCACCTGGCCATGGACACCCTTGCCCTTGGCTTGCGCTTGGTCGTTACCTACCCGTCGAGGGGACTTTCACCCCTGTATGAAGCGCCATGACCGGCGCACCACGAGAGATGCCCCGATCTTCGGTCGGGGCATCTCGCCAAAACAAGCTTTTGGCCTGCAACTCCCTTTCACCGAAAGCGTAACAAGCAACCTTTGACAGGCAGGTCTCCTGGCTTCCGGGTCATTGCATATCCTTAAGCCTTCCCCATATTGAGTGGCAGAAAAAAGGACACTCACCGGATACAGTGGCGGGAACCGCGGGATCACAGGACACATATCCTGCTTCCTCTTCCCTATTCTCCCCGTGAGGGGCACCTGTCAGGTGTCAGATCAGATTGTGGAACACCTACATCTTACCATTCCTCAACGAGTCAATCAATTCCTCCGGTTGACATTAATCCCCGGACATTGCTCCGCGGACATTGATCTTATGGTAACCAGGGACCATCTTGAACTCATAGTATGTAAAGACGTTCTTCCTGTGGTTCTCGAAGCCGTTGCGTGTTCTTCCATTATGCTCGTGAGCTGTGTCGGAAAATGAGGTGAGCTCGTGACATTTAGTGGAGCTAACGTCGTAGAGACTGTTCCCCTTTCATTGGTGTCTCCATATGTGACCTGTAGAATCCGCCGGCTCACTTCGGTGGATCAGGCCAGGCGGCGCCTGTTGCACATTGGCTTTGTCCCCGGAGCGCAAGCAACCCCTATCCGAAGAAGTCCGGCAGGCGATCCCACCGCTTATCTGGTAAGGGGCGCCGTAATCGCGCTGAGAAAAGAGCAAGCCGATGAAATCATGGTAACGCCGGAGTCTCCTAAATTCCGTAACTTTGAATCGTCCTCTGGCAGTGATGCAAACATACAGATGAGGCCGCATCCTTTCTGTAGCCCGGCCAATCAATGGAAAACCCGCCTTACCTGCGCCCTACCGATTGTCATGAAACTGAAAAGCAAACCAACCCCGAAATACACAATAGCTTTGGCAGGCAACCCCAACACCGGGAAAAGCGCGTTATTCAATGCGCTCACAGGGCTCAATCAGCATACAGGCAACTGGCCCGGGAAGACGGTAGCAGTGGCTGAAGGTTTCCTGATACATAAGGGTACAACGTTTCGCCTCATAGATTTGCCCGGCACATACTCCCTCGTGGCCAGCTCAAAAGAGGAAGAAGTCGCAAGGGACTTCATTTGTTTCGGCAAACCCGATGTAACTGTCGTAGTGACTGATGCGACATGTCTCGAAAGAAACCTTAATCTGGTCCTGGAAATACTGGAAGTCACTTCCCGTGTTGTAGTCGCCCTCAACCTAATCGATGAAGCGTATCGAAAGAGAATCTCCATTAATGTACCAGGCCTCTCCTCCTCTCTCGGAGCGCCTGTAATACCTACGGTAGCAAGGCTTGGACACGGGCTCCGAAAACTCATGGACACAGTTGAGGCCGTGGCAGACGCACGTATTGTGCCGGATCCGTCCGAACCCACATACGATGCGAACATAGAGGAAACTGTCAGCCTCCTTGAACCTTGGATAGAGAGAGCGATTCAAGGGACTTCATGCTCGCTCCCGGCGCGGTGGATCGCGCTTCGTCTGTTAGACGGAGACCAGGAGCTTATAAAAGAGCTGATTGGAAGACTTAGAAACGTAGCATCAGAAGGTGGCATGTCAGCATGAAAAGAGTTAAGCCTTCTTCATTGCAGGACATTATGAGAATAGCCAAAGAAGCCCAATCATCGTGCGAAACCGATCTTACTGACCTTATTGCGGAACGAGTAACAAGATCCGCAGAAGAGATCTACAAAGCAAATGTGAGGAATCATAGCGAATACCACCGAGATATAACGTCTATGCTGGATGATATCTTTACCTCTCGGATAATCGGATACCCGTCAATGCTACTGCTCCTTGCTTGTGTCTTCTGGATAACTCTCCTCGGCGCAAATTGGCCTTCTGCCATTCTCTTCAGGCTTCTGTTTTCCATTGAAAGCAGTCTTGCAAACGTCCTTGAGTACTCGAAAGCCCCGGAATGGTTCATCGGTGTAACAGTGTTTGGCGCATACAGGTCCCTTGCATGGGTAGTATCTGTCATGCTTCCACCTATAGCCATTTTCTTCCCTTTGCTTACTTTGCTGGAAGATCTAGGATACTTACCGAGAATTGCATTTAACCTGGATGCCTTCTTCAAGCGTGTAGGGAGTCACGGGAAACAAGCCTTGACAATGTGCATGGGATTCGGATGCAATGCAGCAGGCGTAGTAGCATGTAGAATCATTGATTCCCCCAGAGAAAGGTTAATCGCGTGTCTCACAAATACTTTTGTCCCTTGTAATGGCAGATTCCCGGCTATCATCCTGATATCCGCCCTGTTCTTGCAGTCTGACATTCGGTCGGCCGCAAGCACCGGTACAACTGTCTGGCTGCTATTTTCTGTATTCCTCGGGGTAATAGTAACATTCATTGTGTCATGGACCTTGTCCCGAACTGTGCTGAAAGGCATGCCTTCCGCGTTCGCCATAGAACTACCGCCATACAGACGGCCTCAAATAATGAAAATCCTCATCCGATCGTTCTTGGACCGAACCGTATTTGTTCTGACACGAGCGGCAGCTGTGGCAGCTCCTGCAGGAGTAGTCACATGGGTCTTGGCGAACACCTCTTTTCAAGGAGCAAGCCTCCTTCTCCGTCTTGTAAAGGTCCTCAGCCCTCTTGGAAATGCCATAGGCCTTGACGGCTTCATCCTTGCAGCATTTCTTCTTGGACTCCCGGCAAATGAAATAGTCCTTCCTATATTGATAATGGGATACTCCTCGGGAGGGATCATGGTAGACATGGAAAGTCTCAGCGCTCTTCGCGGCCTTCTTGTGTCTTCCGGGTGGACCTCTCGAACTGCGCTTTGCTTTATCATCTTCTCAGTTCTTCACTATCCGTGCGCAACAACCATATGGACGATTTGGCATGAGACCCGTGACTTTAAATGGACACTGTTTAGCGCATTAATGCCACTTGGTCTGGCTATAGGCGCGTGTTTTGTGGTAACGCAAGTCTCTCTGCTTCTGGGCATAATTTAAGAGGACAACGGGCTACCGAAAACGACCACAGGTCTTTTTCGACTACACGATCTCGACTGCGCGATTTTCGATCATGATCTCGCCTTAGCCGGAATTACACGTTTCAATCCTGTATTCCCTTACTCCTTGCTCATAAAGGTCATTTCCGTAAGTATCATTAACTACAACTGCAGGGAAATCCTCCACAGTAAGTTTTCTGATAGCTTCAGGACCTAATTCCTCATATGCCACAATCTCGGATGCCTTCACACACCTTGCGAGTAACGCTCCTGCTCCTCCAATAGCTGCAAAATACACAGCCTTGTATTTTACCATGGCATCTCTTACGCTCTTTGATCTCGAACCTTTTCCAATCATGCCTTTGAGTCCGTGTTCCATGAGAATGGGAGCATATGAATCCATACGATAACTGGTTGTAGGACCGGCAGAGCCTATGGCCTGGCCCGGTTTTGCCGGCGCAGGCCCAACATAGTAAACTATCTGACCCTGTATGTCCATAGGAAGCTGCTTACCTTCGCTGATAAGGCTCACAAGGCGTTTGTGTGCAGCATCCCTTGCCGTATACAGGATCCCGGATATCCGTACGTTATCGCCTGCCTTAAGGCTGGCTGTAACCTCTTCTGTCAGAGGAGTAGATATCTTGATGATGGCCATCCCCTCGTCACCTCCGTTTAGTCGCTCTGCTTATAACACGATAGAGTCGTGGGGTCCCGCATGGCAGTTCAAGTTGCAAGCCACAGGTAGACTGGCGATATGACACGGAGCAAATTCGATATTCACAGCCAGCGCAGTTGTTCGCCCTCCGAACCCTTGCGGCCCGATTCCCAGCTTGTTGATTTCCTCAAGGAGTTCCTCCTCAAGCCCGGCATATTTCGGATGAGGATTACTTGTTCCAACATCGCGAAGAACTGCTCGTTTAGCAAGAAGGGCAACCCTGTCAAAGGTCCCGCCTATCCCGACACCAACCACTATAGGCGGACACGGATTCGGCCCCGCTTTTCTCACCTGGTCGATAACGAATTGCTTTACGCCTTCCACCCCTGCTGCAGGCGGGAGCATAATAAGGCCGCTCATGTTCTCCGCACCGCCGCCTTTCGCTGCAAACATTACCTTGACATTAGCGCCGGGAACTATGTCCACGTAGATTACAGCCGGTGTATTGTCTCCTGTATTGACTCTCTCAAAAAGGGGATCCGTAACAATGGATTTTCGAAGGTACCCTTCAATGTAGCCCTGCCTCACACCTTCGTTAATCGCTTCGTAGAGGTCGCCCCCTACGAACCTTACATCCTGACCAACCTCAATGAAAAGCATGGCGACTCCCGTGTCTTGACACGCAGGCACACTCTCTTCCCTGGCAATCCTATGGTTCTCTAGGATCTGGCGGATGACTTCTTTGCCTACTGGAGACTCTTCTTTAAGATATGCCTGTTCCAAGCCATGGATTGCGCCTTTCGGCACATTTGACGTAGTGTTCATGGCCAGCTGCCGAACAGCCTCGGTTATCTTGCTTACGTCCACTGTTCTCACACAAGATTTATCCATGGTTTCAACCTCCCCTCCTTACGTTTACATTTAAACCCCTATACCGGCCGGTCGTTACTTACCGGTAATTGAGCACCCGTCCATTGCCGCGTATGGCAAGCTTACGTTCGCCAAAGTCATCGTCTCTTCGGAGACAGCTGCAATCTTGACTTCCTTGACCGGCTGTACGACTTTGAATCTCCGAGTTACACCGGACTTAGGGAGACAATTCTCTTAAGACCTCATCCAAGGCTTCTATGCCGTCTTTCGCCACAAGGTACACGAAATCTCTCCCTGTCGCAATTGCGTAGAATCCCTTTTCAAGCTCCTTCCCAATCTTGACCTCGAATATGTTCCCATTTTCTTGGTCCAGGCGCACACAAATAACAGGATTGTCTAAGCCATATGAGGCATAATCAGTATCGTACCCCAGCATCTCGCCGACTCCTGTAATCCGGATATCTTGAAGCGCAGTCACGAGCCGGTCCGGCTTGGAAGACACAAAGGACTTGCCATCTCCTGCAATGCGAGAACCCCCGTCTTCATCCACAGTCCAAGTAACTCCGATAACTTCATCGCGGTCCAATTGGACAAGTTGACTGTCTACCAAATCAGGGGGTGCAAATTCCAGCGGCGAAAAGACCCTCGGTTTGACTAAGTAGACATTAGGAGCGTCTCCCGTCTTGAAGTAGAAGCCTTCTTCGTTCGGGCCGGGGTCACCTATGAATACCCGGAGTCCTTCCCCTGCCCCTGTCAGATCTATCCTCAATCTGGGCTGATCAAGCCCCCAACACTCCAAATCCGAACCTTCATCATCAACAAATTCCTCTACGGTAAGTCCGGTTGTGTCCAGTATGAGCTCGTCAATCTTCTCTTTATCAGCCTTGTCAACGATGGGACGGGCAAGATACCAAGTTTCTCCCCTCTTCTCACAAATGACATCTGTTATGTCACCATCTATCCGCCTTACAATCCTAATGCCGTCAATGGATTCACCGGAAGCCTTAACTACTCTTTTCTCCCTAAGATCATCTGTGGTTTTTATGAGAGCATCAGCCACGGTCATGGGGATAAAGTAAACCTTGGGATCGTCTACCGACTTCCCATAGTATCCTGAGCCGACAGGTGTGGCAGAGCCTATTAGCAAAGTCTTCTTCCTTCCCCTGTGCCCTTTGACTTCTATACGGGTATCCGGGGCACTGAGACCGAATTCTTCAAGGTCAGAAGGGTCAGACTCGATTTCTTTATCAAATTCCGCGTGTGCGACTGCTTCCACAAGGTCATTCACTGCTTCCTGACTTATTTCATAGGTTCCGGGCGCCTTGACTGCCCAAGTCTTGTCACTGTCCTTCTTCACAATCACCTCGCTGTCACCGTGTGTAATGCAAATCTCCTGCATAGCGTCGGGCGCCATACCGAAAATCATACGTTCATCCGTATCTGTTTCGGGCTTGTCGCGTCCCGTCGTGAAGACTATATATGCCGCAAGGACCAGCATAATTGCAAGGGCGATAAAAGTGCCTCGGAATTTCCTCAAAGATTACGCCTCCTTACCCACACACCGACACCAAGAAGGGCAAAGGATGCGGGTATCACTACAACTGTCCAATAGAATATGGATTTCGCCTCCCGGTCTGAAAGATAGACTCGTTCAAAACCAGGAGACTTGGGCCTTATGGATATGGAATCCTCTTTGCCTGCCATCCATCCTACTGCATTCATGAAGAAATCTATGTTGCCTTGGAAAGTCACGATGTCATTGTCGAGAAAACTTGCGTTGCCCACTGCAAGCAGGACTGCATTGGAATCCTGTACAGAAACGGCATATGCCAGGGTCAAAGGGCCCTCTACATCAGTCTTTGGATCGAACGCAGCCTGACCCGTAGAATCCGTCTCACCCCATGCCTGGTCAGTGGTTTCAAGAAGGGGCTCTAAAGTAGCACCTAAAATCCTGGTTTCCTCCAAATGATATAGACTCCTGCTCCTTGGGAGAAACGTCGAGAGTTCTTTCGTAATAAGCTTCTCCGTTATTTGATGAGAGTTTATCTTGGGTATCAAGCCTGCCATATCCAGAAAATAGTGGCTACCCGGGTCTAACACCAAGTCGTCATTAACACCTATACCCCATATTTCCAGCACTTCTTTAAGATTCGGGAGATCGCCTTTTTGGTCTGAGGGATCCATGAGAACGATTACCTTGCCTCCCTCGTCCAGATAAGCATTGACTAATTTGGTCTCATCTTGAGTAAAATCCCTGCGTGGCCCTGCTATCACCAGAATATCTGCATCATCCGGAACTCGCCCTTGTATTGCAAGGTTGCAGGTTGCGGTAGTATATCCTTCGCCTTCCAAGAATGTCTTAGTCATGAGGTAGTTCTTGGTGAGGTCTCGCTCATCATGACCTAAAGAAAAATAGACGTGCTTTTCTTCTTCAGTAAAGAGGCTTACCAATGCCCTGGTGAATGCCTGCTCCCCTGCAAAGCTCGCCATATCGCCGGTGGTTTCGTAATCGAGGAGTTCATACTCCATTACCTTACGGGACCTCCGGCCTGCTTCCACAACAGATGTCCCGTACGCAGTGATATCATACTGCTTCGCAAGGGACGGCATCTTATCAGGGTCAACAAACTCAACTGTCACTTTCGGAGAAACCCGTGTATACTCTCGTAACAGATCACGGACTACCTCCCCCATAGAGTCTCCTTCCGGGAAGAAAGCCGTAATCTTTACCGGTTGATCCAGCTTGTGAAGAAACTCGCAGGTGGTGTCTGACAGTGTATAAAATCGATCTTTAGTGAGGTCGAGCTTCCAAGAGTGGCGCCCCACAAGAAAGTTCACCATTAATACGATTGCTACTACAGCAATTGTCAGTATTACTGCATTAGATCCGTACCGCATCTTTCTGCCGGTTAAAACCTTGCGAAGCTTGTTTGTTTTGGATGTTTGGGGCTTCATCCGCTCCACCTCCTCGAGTCTATGACTCTAATAGTAAGGAAGATAAAGATAAAGATGAAACTAATGTAATATAGCACACTGGAGAAATCTATGATCCCCTTTTGAAAATCGTCAAAGCGTTTGAGAAGGGAAAGATTAGCTAATGTCTCTCCCACAGGTCCTCTGACGATAGCGCCTGCCCATCCGAGAATCCAGAAAAGGAGAAGTAGTCCAAACCCAATAACACCCGCTACCATCTGGTTATCCGTCAGCGATGATGAAAATATTCCTACAGCGAGGCACCCTGCCCCGAAAAGGAACATGCCCAAATAACCGGAGTAGATAGGACCCATATCCGGACTTCCGTACTTAATCAGAATAACGGGGTAGATTAGGCTTATGGCGAGATAAACCAAGTATGTCAAGACAGCCGCAAGATACTTCCCTACTACTATGGAAGTTGTGCCGACAGGCGCTGTCATGATAAGCTCATCTGTGCCAAGTTTTCGCTCTTCTGCAAGCAAACCCATGGTGAGCACGGGGGAGACGAAGAGAAAAACCACTGCCATGTTACCCAATACCCCTTGCATACTCGCGCTGTGAGTCGCCAGAAGAATGACTGAAAAGAAATAGCCTGAAAGCACAAGAAACACTGCCCCCACTACATATGCCATGGGAGATACGAAATAAGAGGCGACTTCCCTTTTGAGAATGGACCACATCTTATGCACCGGGCGCCACCTCCGTTTCGTCTTCCAGAGTCTCTTCAGTAGTAAGCTTCAAGAATACATCCTCTAAGCTCATATCCATGGTTTTCATCCCCACAATCGGCCAGCCGCGGCTTGCCATGGCAAAGAACAAGTCTTCCCTCACGTCGTAAGATTTGTCCGTTTCGACAAAGAGGAGAACTTCCCTATCTTGGGCTTCTCTATCCGGTGTTTCAACAGACACCGAACTGACGCCGGAGAGTCCTCTGACTACGGTTGTGACTTCGCTTCGAGGCCCTCTGATGCGCACTGCTATACGTCCTCGCCCCTCGAGTCTCCCGGAAAGGCCTGAAGGCGTATCCGAGGCTACGAGCTTGCCGTTGTTGATTATTACTACCCGATCACAAACCATACTGACCTCAGGTAGAATATGAGAGCTGAGAATAATAGTATGCTTCTTTCCTAAACTGTGAATAAGTTTACGAATTTCAATGATCTGTCTTGGATCGAGGCCTACGGTAGGTTCATCAAGTATCAGAACCTCGGGATTCCCCAGAAGAGCCTGGGCTAGGCCAACCCTTTGCCTGTAACCTCTGGAAAGATTGGAAATGACACGGTTATACACAGTCTCTATACCTGCACCCTCCACCGCCAGGTCAACAGCGGCTTTCATCTTTGATTTCGGAATGCCTTTCAGTTCACTTACAAACCGCAGGTAGCCGGAGACTGTCATCTCTCGATAGAGTGGAGGGTTCTCAGGCAGGTACCCGATTCTCCTCCTGGCTTCCATCGCATCCTCAAATACACAAAACCCGTCGACTTCAACCGTTCCTGAGGTGGCCGCAAGGTACCCTGTGATAATACGCATAGTAGTGGTTTTCCCTGCGCCATTAGGCCCAAGGAAACCAAGGACTTCTCCCTTATCAACTGTAAAAGTGAGATCCTCAATTCCTCTTGCCTTGCCATACCTTTTAGTAAGATTACTTACCGTGATCACGGCATGCGGTTCCTCCTCCCCACATTCATATCAAGTATAGAATACCAGACACCCAGTAGAGCCACTACTTATGTTTAACGCCTAAACTCTCTGGGAGTTTCATACATAGCCTGGTTCGCCGAAGCTGTTATGCCTGACGTTTAATTTTCTCTATAAGCTCAGAAACTCCTTTATATTTCAGCTTCTCACCATGGTTTTCACGCCCAACGCTTTTCGACCATAACGTTTTTAAAATAATATCGACAGATTTCCTCGTGGCGTTTTCCCATTTTCGCCATATTATGCGCGCCCCATTGAGATAACCCGACCCCGTGGCCGAATCCCCTTCCCTCCATGGCAACCCTACCGTCCTTGACTTCGACTTTTGTCAGGAAATTCGACCTCATACGCATGGGATCCAAGGCAACTCGGAGATCATTCCCACCTATTGTAGATACACCGCCGGAATGATGAATAGCTATTGTCTCCGCACGTCCTGACGATCCGCGTTTGGCTATGGTCATATTTGCGATACCGTTGACGCTTAACCCGACTTTAGCCAGAGCAGCCTCAATTTCCCCGGTAGAAAACTCCGCTTTCCACCTGCGATCCGAAAACGGAACATCTTCTGTATCATCCGGACTGTCCCTGACAACGGTATACGTAGGCTCCGGGCCGATAAAGTTCAGGCCTTCCTTGGCTAATGCCGTTTTGCCGCCTGCGTTCGAATGAAACCATGCATTAATGAGCTTCCCCCCTTGGGTCAGAACTTTCCCCCGCGTCTCTTTGACCGCTGCCCTTATTGCCTCATTGACGTTTTCCGGTTTATATTCTTGAGCTTCTTTGAACCCAGCCTGTATGTCCGAGCCCATAGGGCCTGACGCCGGCTTTTCGGTCAGCGCTTTCAAGGCAAATGTCCTTGCCACTATTGCCTGGGCAGCAAGGGCTTCGTGAGGCCAGTAGTTTTTCATCTCTCCTCCTACTACCGCGGCAATATACTCCTCCATCGGCAGTTCCAGAACCCGCTTCTCATCATCAATGTACACCTTGATCGTCGGCTCCTTGCCAAGAGCGACCCGTCTTGCCTTTGAGACTCCCAGGGCTATGACAATTACAGCAAGGAGTCCGATGCCAATCCACGTTAAGGTTTTCCTGCGATTATCAACCATCACCATGCGCCCCCGTTAGAGTGTTATGTCGTTTCGCATTGCGCTTCTATAGGTATTATGCTCAAGGATGGGGCGGAGTTAGCCATGTATTGAAGACTTGCCGACTAGTCCGCCCTGACTCGTCCTGGATTGCTCTGGACAGGCATGAAGTATTTTCCCTGGAGATCCATGTGCAGGAGCTGTATAATGACACGTTGTATTTACGGAAAGGAGGGATTATCTATGATGCGCAAGAAGCGGAGATTTCTGCTTATAGGCTTCATAGCTTTAGTGCTAGTCGCCGCGTCAATTCTATACTGTAGCATAAGAGACAGCGCTGAGGGGCCGGGCTATCCTGATCAAATGGCAAGTGCTGCGTCTCGTGGGGTGCCTGAAGACTATGCCACGCTTAAAGAGGAACTCGACGCTGTGCTCGGGGAATGGAATGACGCAACTTACGGCATATTCTTTAAAGATCTTGAGTCAGGCGACTCTTTCGGCATAAACGAAAACGAGCCTATCACTGCTGCCAGCACCGTGAAACTCCCTGTCGTGCTGTACCTCAACGAGCTTGTAGCCTCAGGCGAGTTGGATTGGGATGATAGGGTCACATATAACAGCGATGCGGATTGGCAAGACGGAGCAGGAATATTGCAGTTCACAGCACGGGACGGGGATACGTTTTCACTCCGTGTCTTGGCGAATCTGTCAATCACAATAAGTGATAACGTTGCCTATAAGATGCTCACCCGTCACCTTGGAAAGGATAACATCATCAGTTTCATGAAAGGCAAAGGCGGCAAGATCGTGTTCCCTGAAGGCAGAAACATTACATGCGCCAGGGACATGGGCTCATACCTCGAGGCAGTTATGACGTTCGCCAAAGCCCATCCTGACTTGGGATCGCGGCTCTTAGACGATATGTCACATCCCATATACCATGTGGGCATTCCCGGCAATCTGCCGGAAAAGCTGATTGTCGCCCATAAGGAAGGCGATGTTTCAGGGGTAGCCAACGACGTAGGCATAGTCTTCGCAGACAAGCCTTACATCCTGGTCGTCTTGTCTAAAGGCGTATCTGATATTGATGAGGGTTTTGCCAGAATAGCCCACATATCGAAAATAGTATATGACTACCAAGACACACTTGGCGTGTGATGATTCTAAATCAAGTTTCCAATGAACACGCCTACGGCGGAAATCGGCGTAAGGATAACTGCAAGGATTAGGGCTCGTTCAAGGGCAAGGGTTGAAACTACTCCTAACTGACCGGCTATGCCCAAGAGTGCCGGTAGAGCCAGTATAAGCCCAGCCAAAGCAAGGCCCAACACAATACTTGCAAAACCGGCATATACTCCTTTTTCCATTGAAGGAGTCAACATACCCAAGAGAAGCCCTGTGACTACCGCTCCGAGAAACAAGAATACCGTACCGTATTCCTGGACAACCTTAAGAGGCGCAAGGAGCGGTAGCGCTTGGCAAGTAAAAAGGCCGCACAAGAATATCCCCATCAGAATAACGCCTGTGACTATTTCTCTCCGCTCCATTAGTCATTTCCTCTTTCCAGCGGTACTTGGGCCTTCGAGACAAAGAGCTTAGTGCCTAAACGGGGCATGTCAAGAAGGCCTGATACCCTTATAGACCATGCATTCCCGCCGGTGGCCACAACGTCTGTTTTTGTATGAGGCACTTCAACCTCAAGGACTATGTCGTTTGTGCTTCCCCGCGGCAGCTCCAAAGGATTACCCGTCCAATCGTAGTTATGTCCCCATACGTATTGCCCATCCAGATATACGATGGAACGCATAGATGTAACGGACAAGTCCCATTCACTTCCGTTGGTGAGATTGACGTCTATCCTAATCTTGTATTCTGAATTTGTCTCACTGCATGTTATTCCTTGTACAGAACTTTGGAACTTGGCAGCTACCGTTGACGCTCCAAGATAGTCCCCGGCAGTTGCCCATGTCAGGGCTATTCCGCACACTGCCAGAGCACCCATGATGACAAGAGCGATGCTCCTTCTTTGAACATGCCTCACATTCCCTTTCATAGGGCCTCCTATTTACGTCACCCGAGGGCAAAATGGCATGCTACCATGTGGCCATCGTCAGCTTCTATCGGTTCAGGTTCTACCTCCTTGCAGATATCCCGGGCAACAGGACATCTAGGGTGAAGTCTGCATCCACTCGGGGGATTAACCGGACTGGGGACTTCGCCCTTTAAGACTTTCCCAAAACCCTTTCTCGTGGGATCCGGAACAAATACAGCGCCTATCAGAGCCCTGGTATATGGATGTAGAGGGTGCTTGACCAGACTATCAGTAGGACCCTTCTCAACCATCTTCCCTAAATACATGACTGCTATCCGATCACATATATGACGAGCAGTAGCCAGATCATGAGTAATGTAGAGAAACGTGACTCCCCTTTCACGGGACAAGTCCAGCATCAGATTAAGAATCTCACCGCGAATGGATACGTCAAGCATTGACACAGGTTCATCAGCCACTATGAACTCAGGATCCAAAACAAG
>CZCA01002743.1_pt1 | contig 20897 bp, 18 predicted proteins | sample 591981 | NCBI WGS metagenome assembly CZCA01 (sample SAMEA3556810, study PRJEB10932) | anaerobic digester metagenome
AATTGGGGCATTATTCGGCTATCTGCTGTACGAGCCAATACGCTTCAAGGGATATTATCACTGGCTGTTGGTGGCACTAACCGCGGGTATGTTGGTGAGCGAAACCATCCCGCTAATATGGGGGGCGTTGCCTTATATGCTTCCGCGTTTTATTGCTAATCCATGTATCCGCGTAGGTACTCTGGTTATCGACACTCAGAGTTTAATAGTCATCGGAGTGGTCTTTGCAGCCATCGCTTTAATGCAGCTCTTTTTGAACAAGACAGAATGGGGTTTGATGATGAGGGCGGTTGGGCAGAGTAAGGAAGTTGCTAGCCTCATGGGAATCCCAGTACGTTGGTCGATTCGGATGACTTTTGCCTTGAGTACAGCTTTGGCAGCCATAGCGGGAATACTCGCCGGGCCCGTCTTCTTCGTTTCCATAATGCTGCTGGACGTGGGTGGTAAGGGATATGCCACTGCAGTCCTTGGTGGGTTTAGCCCCCGTGTGTCCGGCGTCATTATTTCAGGGCTCTTACTCGGTCTGGTTGAGGTTTTCGCATCATTCTTCTTGTCTTCAGCATTTCGTGATGCATGGGCGTTCTTGTTCTTGATTTGCTTCTTGGTCTTTAGGCCAACTGGGATATTTGGGGAACAGCGTGCCGAAAAGGTCTAAAAATAAGAGATTGGAGGAGGAACGCGGCATGGAGTTGAAGTCTAGGGATATATTAGTGGTTGCTTTGGTGGCGCTAGCATTGCCCTTGTTTGTTCATTCCGAATACCATATGTTTATTCTTACCAATGCTGCAATCTTCAGCAGTGTGGTCATCAGCCTTAACATCGCTTTTGGACTATGCGGTGTGTTTTCACTCGGTCATGCGGCATTTTTTGGTATCGGTGCGTATACAACTGCAATTTGTCTTACCCGGATTCACATGCCCTGGCTCATTGCTTTGCTCGCCGGAGGAGTCTTGAGTGCTCTAGCCGGAGTTTTGATTGGGGTGCCTAGCTTGAAGGTGCGTAGTTTCTACCTTGCAGTCACTACACAGGGGTTCAACGCTATCGTCCACCTATGTCTCGTTAACTGGATCAGTCTGACGCACGGAGCGGATGGATTTCCAAATATTCCACCGCCATCTATAGGGCCTTATAGAATTGCCAGTTCTGATGGAAAATATATCGTGAGCGTTATCATAATGCTGCTTCTTGTTTGGATGTTCTCGCGACTCAAGAATTCGCGTATCGGTAGGGCTTTCCAGGCTATCAAAGACAGTGAGATAGCGGCCGCCGCATGTGGTGGAGTTGACGTTCACTATTTCAGAGTCTTGGCTTTCGCTATAAGCGCATTTGTCGGGGGGATTGCTGGTGGATTATTTGCTAGCGTCATAGGTTACATTTCCCCAGATACATTTACAGGCGCGCAGTCAACGCTGATCATCTCGATGCTACTGGTTGGAGGGGCTGGTTCTATCTGGGGTCCCGTATTGGGCTCTTTCTTCTTACAGATTTTGGCGGAAAGTATGAAATTCTTAGCAGACTCCTATATGGCCATTTATTCATTATTCGTGGTAATCATGGCATTGCGCGTGCCTGGGGGGCTGGATGCTCTGTTAAGAATGGTCGCTGGGCGGTTGCGCACTGTGTGGTCGAGACGTTGGCCTGGTGAACTTTCGAAGAAGGAGGTCTGACAAATATGTCTGTGGTATTTGAAACAAGGGAACTAACCAAACGCTTTGGAGGACTTGTTGCTGTTAATAAGGTGACCTTGCAGATCGAGGCAGGAGAAATCAGGGGTCTAATCGGACCCAATGGGTCAGGGAAGACCACGCTGGTTAACACTGTAAGCGGTCTCTACCCGGATACTTCCGGTGACATTGTATTTCAGGGGAGAAACCTTAATAGGCTGAAGCCCCATGAACGGACCGCTATGGGGATTAGCCGTACTTTTCAGTCCTCACGCGTTTTTGGCCGTATGACAGTGAGAGAGAATGTCATGGTGGGACGTCATTGCCGTGGGGAGGTGGGGGTATTGAAAATGCTGGCCGGAGTAAGCGCATTTAGGAACGAGGAACGTGCTTTGCTTGCTGAGGCTGACAAATGGCTTGAGTTCGTCGGATATCAAGGGACCGGGAATGAAGTTGCGGGCAGTTTGGCTCACGGCCCTAAACGGTTGGTCGAGATGGCCCGGGCGCTTGCGTCTGAACCCCAGTTTGTGATGCTTGATGAACCTGGTGCGGGGATGAATCCGGCAGAAAAGAATCAATTAAAGGGCATTATTAGACGGATCCAGGATTTCGGAATCACGGTACTTTTGATTGAGCACGACATGAGATTAGTGATGGAAGTATGCAACCGTATTTCCGTTCTCAACTTCGGGAGCAAAATTGGTGAAGGCAGTCCCACGGAAGTCCAAAACGATCCGAAAGTGATAGAAGCCTATTTGGGTGAGGTGGCAGCCAGTGCTTAAGATACGAGAGATTGAAGTCTTTTATGGAGATGTTCAGGCTTTGTTTGGAGTCAGTCTTGAGGTGAACAAAAGCGAAATTGTCACTATCGTTGGGGCCAACGGAGCCGGGAAATCTACAACGCTTAGGTCAATTGTTGGTCTTCAGAAGCCTGAGCACGGGACAATAACGTTTCAGGGTGAACGGATTGATGGCAGGGATACGGAGGACATCATCAAGAATGGGCTTTGTCTGGTTCCCGAAGGCAGACAGGTCTTCCCTTGGTTTTCGGTGAGGGAGAACCTGCGGGCCGGCGCAGTCAGCCGCAGGTTGAGAGGTGTTTCGAGTGAAGAAGTGGAGGAAGCTATCTGTTCTATGTATGAGTTATTTCCACGGCTCAAGGAGCGATCTGAGCAGATGGCATGGAGTTTGAGTGGAGGCGAGCAGCAGATGCTGGCGTTGGCACGCGGTTTGATAAGCAAGCCACGGTTGATGCTACTTGATGAACCCTCGCTGGGGTTAGCTCCTGTTCTTGTGAGAGATATTTTTGAGATGATTAAGACTATCAATGAGCAAGGCACGACCATTCTTCTAGTTGAACAGAACGCTCATATGGCATTGAACGTCGCCCATAGGGGCTACGTCCTAGAAGGTGGACGGGTGGTTCTCGCGGGAACGAGCGAAGAACTCAGAGATAACCGGAAGGTGAGAGATGCTTACTTAGGTGGTCGTTAAAGGGCAATCTGGAGTGCAGGAATTGATACATAGATACTAACTAGCGTTACAGACACATTGTGCCTTTGACCGGTTCGTGGACGGGAGGTGCGGGTATTACGGTGCGTCTTAAGGCTATTGGCTATGCTGGCAGTTGCGTTCATGGACATGAGCGCAACTGCCGTGGAGCATCCTCTCATAACCCTAGATAATGCTAAATAACTGTGTACTTACCAATTACGCTGGCTTGTATAGTGAAAAAAGCAAAATAAACTTAAGACGAAAAGTGGGAGAGAACACTCGCGATGCCTTGGGGGCAAATCTCCGAAATATGTCATGAACGTCATATACACTCAGTAACCAAATGTCTGTGCAGACGACTACTGAGCCATACGTGACCTTTAAGTGATTAGTAATGAAGATTGAGCGTGCGACGGAGAGAACCCACGGTGTTACCATGGTTTGTCCGGTTACGCTGAGAGGATTAAGGAGAATCGGTGGCAGTTATTCCGGGTTCAAACAAAGATGTTGCAATTGCTCATATTGGCTGAAAATGCGGAAGGCTTCACATATCTGGCGATATGGAGAACGGGAAGAGACAAGAATTGCTCTGGCTCGGGGTGGCCATTCCGGAGCATGCATGGACAGGGCGGCTCGCAATGAGGGTATTAGTCTGAATACGAGTATGTGAGCCAGTTTGGTATGACCCGTAATATCTTTTCGCAGTTGAGAGACTGAAAACAGGGAGGAAATAGGAATGACGAAGACCAAGATAGGACTGATGGTTGTAGCCAGCCGCTTCGAGAGTGGTGGCGAGAGAGCTGAGGAACTGGCGCGAAGGGCCCAGGAAATACTGATTAAGGAAGGTTATGAGGTTCTGGCGGCAACAAAGACCGTTTGGGATCCCGCGGATGCTTTGACTGAGACAACGCGGATCGCCAAGGAAGAACCCGATCTCTTGCTAGTGATTCATGCTTCCTGGGTTTTGGATTCACTTCAATACATATTGGTGAATACTGCTAAGTGTCCACTGGTGTTGTGGGCTGTTCCCTATACCGAAACCTTCTCCTTCGCTTGCGTGCAGCATTTTAGTAGCATCCTGCGTCAACATGACTTGATCTGCAACCACCTCTATGGCCTACCCGACGACAGAAACCTCCTAGCTGAGCTGGCAGTCTATGCCGCTGCCGCTCGGGCTTATCAGGCCGTGAGGAGAGCGAGGATCGCCTTGCTCGGACCAAGGCAAACCTGGCGGGTGGCTAGTTCTCAGGACATGACAAGCGAGGAGTGGGACTTCAGCAAGACCTTTGGTACTACTATAGTGCATATCGAGATGGAGGAGCTATTGAGTGTGGCGAAAGCGCAAACCGAGGAGTCTGCAGCCATTGCGTTGGCGGAGATGCGTAGCAGCGGGAGACTGATCAAACCTCTCGCTGACGACGAACGCTTGCTTCAGGCAGCTCGCGTGTACCTCGGTATAAAACAACTGTCTATCCGCTACGGTTTGAACGCTGTCGCTGCCGAATGCTATCCTAATTACATCGGACTTACTAACATTCCTGCTTCCTGGCTGGCAGATGAGGGATTCGTTCTTGAAACCGAGGGAGATATCGGGCACACCACGCTCAGGTTAGCTCTGAATGAGATGGCCCCCGGCGTCACGGCCCTAGCTGAGGCCAGTAGCTATGATATTACCCAGGACAGCGTTTACCTGGCGCACGGGGGGAGCAGTGCTCATTCGCTGGCGGACGATTTTTCCAGAGTGCACATTCCACCGAACGGGAACTTTGTTGGTTTGCCATTCAAACCTATGCCAATTGTAACCTTAGCCAGTCTCTGTGGCCTGGCGGGGACTTACCGTATGACTATCGCTACGGGAGCGATAGAATCAGCTTCCCAGAAGGAGTGGGACGATGCAGGAAATAGGTTTGTGGCTAAGTTTAGACCAGTTGGCGGAGCCCTAGCTTTCGTTAAACGAATGCTGGCGGCTGGGACAGATCATCATGTGTTAATCAGAGAGGGAGATCTAACACCACAACTTGATGTCTTCTGCGATCTATTCGGGTTAGACAAAATGCTACTCTAAGTTGGCTTCCCTTCTTTCCTAAACCTTCCTCGAGAGCTCCTCTCGTTCGGGTGTTTCTCCCCTGGTTTATCAAAAGAGAGGGAGCAGTATGAAGGTTCTGGTTTGGCCGTGAGTAGATCCGCAGTTCTACTCTGCTGCTCAGAGACGCGGTGACGCGGTCATGTTAAGAGGTGGCCGAAGGAGATGTGTTGCGCCAGATATCGAAGTGGCTGTAAAAGCGTGCGCTCAACTGGCTAGAAAGAGAGGCAGATAGGATCAGTGGCCAATGGCGTGTATGGGACAACTCGCTTCATATCGAGACAACCTCGCAATTGGAAGGTCACAGCGTGTAGAGCATCGATTGACAAGTGTCTCTATCAGATGGTGTTCCCTTATCTAAGTGTTTATATAGTTCTTCTCGGAGCGACAGGCACCCAACTGGGAGCAATCAATAGCGTAGGTATGTTGGTGAGTGCCGTGTTTGGACTTGTGGTGGGCAATGCTACAAAGAGAATCGGCATCAAAAGGGTATACCTTGTCGGCGTGGCTTTGGTAGCGCTCTCGTATTTTGCTACCGGGCTGGCAAACAACTGGCATACCGTTTTTTTGGGAGGTGTGATTTGGTGGTGTGGATCGACGGCAACCGGTCACTGCTGCGGAACGGTTTGCGGTAATTCCCTTTTGAATGCGGATCGAGCAACAGCAATGGGTTGTTGTGAGACTTTTGTGCAGGGACTGATGGGCTTGATAGGGCCTATGTTTGGAGCTATGCTTGTTACCAGATTCGGGGGCGTCAGTGCACGCGGAATTAGGCCTATCTTTTTCGTTGTTTTTATGCTTTCTCTTGGATCCCTGTTCCTTGTGTCCACGCAGCTATCCGAGGTGGCGGGAGACTTCGGGAAGAACCAGGGAGGTCTCGCCTACCACAATCCACTCTTGCTGCTTCGAGAGAGACCAGACCTTTGGCGTTTCGTAGGTGTATCCTGTATTACCAATCTCCCTACAAGTATGGTGCTCCCTTTTACCCAGGTTTTCGCGAGTGAAATAAAGATGGCTGACCAGTATGTGCTAGGGGCAATGGTGACTGCCTCTGCACTGATGAGTCTCGTGTTTGGAATTCCGCTGGGTAGGTTGTCTGATAGGATCGGCAGGAAGAGGGTTCTCTATGCGCTTGCTCCTTTTTTCTGGGCAAGCAACTTACTGGTTGTCCGGTCTTCCTGCCCGGGTTCCTTGATACTCGCAGGCCTGCTTCAAGGAGCATTCCCCATAACGCTTGTCATTCATTCTGCCATGGCCTTTGAGCTTGTACCTTCAGATAAGATGAGCGACTGGATGGCAGTTCTGAGAGTCTTCAGGATGCTCTCCGGTGCCTTCCTAGTCTTTATGTCCGGGCTCATATGGGATCGTATTGGCCCGCAGTACGTGTTACTGCTCGGCGTAGGAATAGATGCGGCTATCCGTATTCCGTTACTGGTGGGGGTTCCAGAAACGCTTGACACAACTGTATAGCCTCTGACGCATGATGTTTTCAGAGTTCAAGTATTAGCTTTTATCCTTGTATTGGCTTGTCACCGATTCACCAAAAATCATATACTCACGTTCTTCAGTTGAGAGTTTATCCCTATTCTGTCGGAAGAGCCAAAACCCTCCGAGTCCCATTCCGCCAAGCATCATAATAATCGTCCATTCGTATGGCCAACACAAGGAGCTTGGTCCAATAGGCATGTATAGTGACACAAACCAAGCTGTAACAATTATGGCCAAAACACCAAGGCAATTGCTTCGTCCAGCCCTAAATGGCCGATTCATGTCAGGTTCAGTAAAACGAAGCCTAACCAGACTCAACGAAACCATAAGATAAGTAAGGCAAGTGCTTAGGCCTCCTACATTAGCAAGCCACATGACGGCATTTGAACCCATGAAGGGAGCAATTGCGCACATTAGCCCAACGAATACGGTAGCCTTCACCTGTCTTCCTGTTGAGGGATCGACCCAAGCAAGCCAATGGGGAAGCATGCCGGCGCGAGCCATCGCAAATACAACACGGGAGGTTGCTAGGAAAAAGGCATTCCAACACGTGAGAATTCCACATATCCCCCCTATGGCTAGAATCTTGCCCCATAGTGGGGAGCCTAACATGACTTCCATTGCAACGCAGACAGCTAGCCTTGATAAGTTTCGCAGCGTTGCAGGGATGGCCATACCAAGTCCTAAAGCAATAAGAATGTACCATAATAGCGCGGTTATTACGCAGAACACAAGAAGCTTACCTATTTCCTTCGGCGAAACCTTGGCTTCTTCTGCGGATTGTGGAATTACATCGAACCCCATCATCATGAATGGCACCATCATGAGTACGGATGATGTTCCCTCACCTGAAATCCAGACCGGCGTCAGATTAGAGGTGTTACCTTTAATCAGCGATGTTATGATAAAGCATAATCCTGCTGAAAGAAGAAGCAATGTCCCGGTTTTGCGAGCACGTGTGGATAACCGAGTTTGATAGCAGTTGAGATAGGTGATTCCTAGACTGATAAACACTCCAAACAGACTCCAGCCAAGATAAACGTCCTCTCCTGCTATTGTCCAAAGATAAGCTAGTTTAGGCATGGGAATTACATAGTCTATAGCAGCAACGATAGCCACTGATTCCCACGCTACTACGCTGACATATGACACAATTGTCGTCCATCCTGCGAGCCATCCCAAATTCTCTCCTAGACCGCGATACACAAAAACGAAAGGTCCACCTGCTACTGGCATTGCAGATGTGAGCTCGGCGTAAACGATACTCACCAACATACACATCAAAGCCCCAACTGTGAATGCCACTATCGTCCCCAGTATTCCGCCCAGCCTCAACCAATCACTAGCTAAGACCACCCATCCCCAACCAATCATAGCACTAGATGCCAAGCCAAATAAATCTCTCTTAGTCATTACTTTTTCTAGAGAAGTCCGCTTCTGTTGCATTTCACATCACCATTAAGCATATTAATGCAAGAAGCGTACCCGCTGAAAACCTTCTATTCTTTTGTGGACACGAGAGCCCTTAGAAAACTCTAGCGTTCCGGGATATTTCAATGATGACTAGAGAACTGCTGAACTTCATAAGGTCTTTGTATGTTGTACTGCTTCATCCGGCGCACAACTGTTGACTGACTTACTCCAAGAATGCGCGCTGCCGCTCTTGTAGAACCTCCTTCTTTGAGTGCACGTATTAGCATTTCTCTCTCAAGCGATTCCTTAGCGTCCTGTATCAATTCGGCAGGTAGAGGCCCTTGTACAGATGTGGTTTCGCCTTCTGGCTCTATCTGAGGGCAACGAATGCTTTCCGGCAAGTGTGACATCATTATTAAGGGGCCTGAGGATATTACGAGTGCATGCTCTATAGCATTTTCCAATTGTCGCACGTTCCCTGGCCAATTGTACCTGACAAGGGTCTCCATAACCTCAGGTGAAAGGCTTTTCCGGACCCAGTACTTCTTACATAGTTTTTCGAGAAAATGGATAGCAAGAGTAGGAATAGCAGCGGTTCGCTCTCGAAGAGGGGGAATGTCGATAAGGACGACGTTTAGTCTGTAGTATAAGTCTTCTCTAAAGCGGCCTTTGGCAACTTCCTCCAATAGGTTTCTATTGCTGGCCGCTATGAACCTAACATTTACAGAGATCTCTTTGGTTCCGCCGACTCTCATGAACCGGTTCTCTTGAATCACGGCAAGAAGCTTAACCTGCAGCGACATGGGCATAGCGTCTATTTCATTTAGGAACAATGTGCCGCCGTCGGCCAATTCTATGACTCCCGGTTTGCCACTTCGCAGTGCCCCGGTAAACGCACCTGGAGCATATCCGAAGAACTCAGATTCAAGCAAGGTCTCAGGAACTGCGCCGCAGTTAAGCTTAATATAAGGTCCTGAAGATCTTGAGCTGAAGTTATGTATGCTTTTGGCAATGATATCTTTGCCTGTTCCGGTCTCTCCCTGCAGAAGAACGGTGGAGTCAAAAGAAGAAACTCTTCGCACGGTTTCAAACACTTTGTGCATTGCTTCGCTTTTCACCACAATATTATCAATTTTGGTCTGCTCCTTGCGGAGCATTTCCACTTCAGACATGTACTTCTCCATTAGAGTTTCTGTTTCTATAAGCTTCGTCTTTAGGTTGAAGAACTCGCTAAGATCTCGAGAACTCGTCACAATCCGGATGACATTATCTGCATCGTCAAATACTGGGTTAGCTATGGCCATCACCTTTCTTCCGCTCCCAGTCTCTTGGATTGCAGTTACTTGTTTCTTCAGTTTAACGACTGTGTCAGTTATTGACGGGAAAAACACACCCTCGTTTTCTAATTCCTTTACATTCTTGTCCACCAAGTGAGAACCAGGTAAACCACAGAGACGCTCACATGCTGAGTTGACTCGGAGAGTATTACCCTGGTTGTCAGTAACGAAGATCTCATCAGGCGAATTATCGAAGACACATTCTAAATCGAGTAAAGCCTGTTGGGTTGAGTGAAGTATGAGCCTAAGATTGGCTTCTTCTGAAATGTCTATGAGAATCAATATTCCCACAATATCAGAATCAGAAATGCTCACGGTACGGTACATCCATCTAATCTCAGGTTCAGATGATACCACAACATCAAACTGCTCCTTCGTCTGAGAGCTAATGTGATCACATAATTCCTGAGGGAGCGTGTGGGTTGCTGGTTTACCAACAAGTGAGGGAATGGGCTGTGTAAGCATTCGTTCGACTGGGCGGTTACACGCCCGAATCTGGTTGTCGCCGTCCAATACAATAATTCCAAACGGTAACGTGTCTAGGATGTCGCGGAGATCAGTCAATATTATTACTTCGCTTGTCATAGACGTAATCCTCCTCATCTAGAAGTTCTCCAGATTTTCCCCATTTCCTCCTTTTTTACCCTGTAAAGCCAGGATTGATTCATGAATAACTCATCTGAATCACTGAGCCAAGTGTAGAAATGAGCAATATCATCGTTTCGGCTTGCTAGAAATGCCGCTACAATACGAAAAATAAGAGTCCTTTACGGATTGACTAAATATATGCCTCAAGTATCTATTTTCGGAAAGAAGGCATGACAAATTCAGAGCTATCAAACGCGACGAAGTCGACCTAAGAAGTGAGCCTGAATTACTTAAGAGTGTAAGGAGTTGTAAGTATCAAATGAAGAAACAATACGTAAATACAGCTGCTGCGCCTAAGGCAATAGGGCCTTACTCGCAGGGTGTGAAAGGGAACGGCTTTCTGTTTGTGTCCGGCCAACTTCCGGTTCATCCTGTATCAGGAGAAATACCGGAAAGCGTAGAGGATCAAACGCTGCAGTCCCTGAATAATGTCAAAGCGGTTCTTGAAGCGGGAGGCTCATCCCTTGATAAAATAGTTGAAGCCACCGTATTCATTAAGGACATGAATGATTTCCCAAAGATCAATAAGGTGTATGGGGAGTTTCTTGGGGATTCGCTTCCGGCAAGGGCATGTGTTGAAGTTAGCAGGCTGCCGAAAGATGTTAAAGTTGAAATCATGGTCATAGCATTGTGTGACTAGTAAACTCGTAATCTAAGGTACAATAGAGCAATAAGCCCCGTCTTTCGGACGGGGCTTGCTTTTTCCGGTTATCTCCTACCTGTTGAACCCAGTGCTCCATCTCCGCGGGGAGTTGAAGGCAACTCGTCAACCTCCCTTATCTCAGCAGCACAGAATGGAATAAGGATGAGCTGCGCGATGCGGTCTCCCTCGCGAATTCTCCGCGGTATCAGTGTCAAATTCACCGCAACAGCAAACATTTGGCCCACATAACCGGAATCAACCGTCCCGGATAGAATACATATCCCTTCAGCATTTAGACTGGATCTTCCACAGATGCGTCCAAATACCCCGCAAGGGATGTTCGCCTTAATATTAAGCGGTATTTTCCTCGGTATGAACGGCCAAAGAGTCATGGATCGTATGGTATACATGTCATACCCTGCATCAGTCGGGTGCTTCTTAAAAGCTAAAGGATACTTTCGGGTAATCCTGACAGCGTCAATTTGCACAGTAAAATCACCTTATAATCATCAGTAATTGTCAGTAGTATCAAGTAATGGTCTTGCAGCTTACTTGTCTTGTGTAGCCACACCTAAAGAGTTGAACAAGATCCAAGGCGAGGAGTATTGCCCATACACCCACTCAGTTTCCTTACTTATAGCAGTCATGTTGTTCAGCGCTTCCAGGGCGTTTCCTGCCACCATTGTGTTCTTGATTCTGCCTGTGATTTTGCCTTTTTCAACCTTGAACCCTAAGTGCACGTTAATAGAGAACTCACCGCTTAGAATATTACCTTGGCCTGCACCAATAGTCTGGTCAACAACGATTCCCCGATCCATGCCTGAAATCATGTCGGCAAGATCCGCATCCCCGGGTAGTATGACTACGCTTGTTGTCATAGGGGTTGGTGGGCCTTCAAAAGCATCACCCGAGCGTGTTGTCCTAAAACCGTTACCGGTGCTTTCCGTTCCCATCAAGCCCGCAGTCTGAAGATCATAATAGAAGTTCTTCACGATTCCTTCTTCAATAAACGGAGTTCTTTGCGTAGGGACGCCTTCCTCGTCTACCGGCGCGCTCTTGACTGCATAATCCAAGGTAGTGTCATCGTATATCGAGAGTCGGGAATCAAAAGCTTTGAGTCCTATCCTTCCTGCCATGGGAGATGCGCCCTGGAAGACCGTCTTGCCGTTGAATCCTGCCCTAAGAGCTAAGAGAAGTGGCATAATGCCACGAGGAGTAAAGAGGACAGGCATCTGACCGGTATCAGCAGGCACTATTTTTCTGGCAAGTTTCAATACGTCCACGATTTCCCGGGCAAGCTCCTCATAGTCAAGGTCATTGCGACAGGAACCTATGCCTCGATAGACTGTAAGTATGTCGTTACCATCGATAGCTGTCGCTGCAAGTGAGCCAAAGAGAACCGACTTCTTGTAACTCCTTCCGCCTCCATTGGAGTTAGCGATTGTAACTTCTTCAACTGCGCGGGTGAGTCCGGCGTCGCACCGGATCTCCGGATCATAGTCAGTTATCATGCTTATCATGTCTTTGCCGACACTCACCAGTTCTTCAGCGCCTATCTCTGTGACAGAAGGGTCATATGTCTTAGGCACACGCTGTGTAGGATAGGGATCCGGGAAGCCAAACTTCGCTGCCTCACCGATTTTTGAAGACTCCACAGCTTTTCTAACCAAGTCATCCCGGGCCGCATCATCCATTACTGTAGATGCCGCAAGTCCTAGTCGTCCTTGCTTAATGACGCGTAGAGCGGTCCCGGTAGTCTTCTTAGTCTCCAGACGCTTAAGTTTGTTTGCCTCGAACGATACGGGAATTTCTTCGCTCTCGACGAAGTATGCTTCTACCGAGTCTGCGTGTTCCACGGCTTTCTTAAGCAAACGTTCCACTGCTACCTACCTCCTACAACCACGTTTCTAATCCTTATGTGCGGGCTACCGTCAGAGACGGGTAGAGGCGCTTGGCCGCCTTTGCCACACCCACCGGTTCCGCCACCGAGGATCGTGAGGTCGTCTCCTATGGCATCGATATGCATTAAGGTCTCAAATACATTTCCGGTCAACACTACATCGCGGACGCGTTCTGCGACTTTTCCATTACGAATCATGAAGGCCTCTCTTGAGCTAAAGGTGAACATTTCCATAGTGGTTTGGCCACCGTACGCGTCAATTGCATAGATTCCTTCATCTATGTCAGAGATCATGTCCTCAAAGCTTGAGGTGCCGTTTTCAATGTAGGTATTAGTCATGCGGACAATGGGACGATTCCGGTAATCAATGGCCCGCGCGTTCCCTGTAGGTTTCTCGCCCAGCTTTCCTGCAGTTTCCCGGGAATGCAGTCTCCCAACCAGGATACCGTCTTTTATCAAGTAGGTCTTAGATGAGGGAACCCCCTCGTCATCATATTTGAATGATCCTCTTTGACCGGGGAGAGCTGCTGAGTCCACAATGTTAAGAATAGGCGCTCCGAATTGCTTGCCCAGTACCATAATGTCGCGCATTCTCTGGTTTTCGTAGATAAAGTCAGATTCACTCAGATGCCCGAAAGCTTCGTGAACGAATACACCTGCGAGTCCCGGATCAAGGACTACGGTATACTGGCCGCCCTTTACAGGTTTGGCGTCCAAGCATTCCACCGCTTTTCTCGCTACGTCTTGGACATCCTCATGTAACCCCTCAAGCACCTGGAAGCCGGTTATGCCCCCTGTAGTTGTGAACATTTGCTGAACATTGTCACCGTCTCTGGCAAATGCAGTGAAACCGGCGCCCACATCGCAATGCTCTTGTTCAATGAATGTGCCTTCTGAGTTGGCAAAATACTTCTTTGAATATCTGTCTACATAAGCGATACTGGTAGTCTGCACTTTTGGACTGTATTCCAACATAATCTTGTTGTACTCTTCAAGCAGAGCTTTCTTCTTTGTTAGGCTAATCCCCCTTGGGTCTTTGATAAGCTGAGGAGTAACAATGTCCTCCACCGGCTCAACAGGAGCGAGAAGAGCTCCGCTGTTCCCTACAAGCCTTGCTTGGTTCACGGCAAGCTTGACATGCTCCCCGAGGTTGGAGATATCGTTGAATGACACAAATCCCCACCCACCGTTAACTAACGCTCGAACACATCCTCCTACAGAGTGAGCGGTGGAAAGTTCGTCCACCTGTCTGCCGCGGAAAGATATTCTGGCCCTATCATGGTCTTCAATGCGAATTTCAACATAGTCAGCGCCGTGCGATTTCAATGCAGAGCTGATGAGGTTTCTCACAATCAGTAACCTCCTATCCTAGGCGATTCTTTTATTAACATTCGACTAACCTTCTTAGTTTTCCTTTAGGGACCTACCTGCTTAAGGATTTCAGGAAGATCTTAAGAGGATAAAGGGGCTAGAATGGATAATGAGCTATTAACTATTGTTTAAGCCATAGAAGTGAAGGTGATAACGTGCAGCAGGTAACGAAAACTCTGCAACACGCAATAGAAATGGAAGTCGGGGGAAAGGTCTTGCGCGGAATGTACCACCGGCCCAAAGAAGGGGACGTGTTTCCTACACTCATCATGTTCCATGGATTTACCGGGCATAAGCTGGAGCCACACCGTATGTTTGTGAAATTCTCCAGGATGCTTTCGGAAAAAGGTATTGCAGTTGTCAGGTTTGATTTCAGCGGTTTAGGGGAGAGTGATGGTAATTTTGAAGAGATGACCTTCTCCGGAGAGGTGAAGGAAGCGGAAGCGATATTTGACTATACCCGTTCGTTACGTACAACGGATCCCAAGAAAATAGGGCTTCTCGGGCTAAGTATGGGTGGCGCTGTAGCCTCTATTGTGGTCGGTAGGAATCCTCATGATATCAAGACATTAGTCCTCTGGTCCGCTGCAGACATTGAGGTTATGAAGACTATCTATAGGACGAAAAAGGCGAACGGATCTGGATTTCAGGATGAAAGAGGTTGCTACGACATAAGTGGTTTATGGTTAAACCCTGACTTCTATGATGATTTGAACCATTGGGATACCTATAGAGAGGTTGAGAAATTCCAAGGGAAAGCTCTGATTGTCCACGGTTCAAAGGATGAGACCGTTCCTGTTGCAATAGGTCATGGGTATCATAAAGTCTTGGGAGAACGCGCTGAATTAGTGGTAATTGAAGACGCGGATCACACGTATAACAGATGTGACTGGGAGAAGACTCTGTTTGAAGAGACCGTCAGGTTCCTTATGGCAGAATTATAGTGGAGTTATGATTAAGTTCTATTAGTTGATCAATTTGCTTTCGGTAGCAAGTCTAAGAGAGCCGATAAGCTCCCACAAGTTCGGGGCATGCTTAAGAAAACAGGAAGCATGCCCTTTAGAACTTGGAGAACTCAATAAGCTAAGATGTAGTATTTACTGTAAGTTATCCTTCCCGCGATTTTAGCAATGCTATTGTAACGCTTTTGAGGTCAAGTTCGTTTACTTGTTCGACAATATGAACCGCTTCTTCCGGGAAGGCTGAAATTCCGGAATACGCGCCTGCTATAGAACATGCTATAGCGCCGACAGTGTCACAGTCACCGCCTAGATTCGCTGCGAGGATCGCTGTTTTCATTGGATCACCGTCAGCTAAGACGAAGAGGGCAAAGGCAATAGGCACAGTCTCAGTGGTTGCAACTGTCGTCCCAACGAGGTCGTATAGTGCTTTGCATGCTGCATCTTCGTTATCTTGTGCAAGTGCCAGATCCACAGCCCACTGAATTCGCTTTGCAATGGACGGGGTTGCGACTTTACGGCCTCGCATAGCTCCTTGTTCAGCCCCTAGAATTCCTGCGTCCACAATTTCCTCAATTGACTCTGCGCAGTCAAGAGCTTTTGCGATTGCACAGCTCACTGCGGCTGCGCCCGAGATTGCAACACTTGTGCCATGTGTCGGTAGGCAGCAAAGCTCAGTATCATCCACTGCGCCGGCCGGATCCCCGGCATTAATAATGCCGACAGGACTTATGCGCATCGGCGCCCCGTTGGTTTCCCCAAACTTTCCGGCTTCAGCCGGCGGAACACCCTTCTTGATGAGAGTCAATGCCCTCATGGAACTTGGGCCGAGTACAAGCGCACCTTCTTCAAGCGCGCCTATGGATTCCGCCCACGCAAGGATCTCACGGGCAACGCTTTCCGGCACGACTTTGCCTTTGTCAGAGATGATTGCCTCAGCGACAGCCAAGGTTTGAGCTGTATCATCTGTGGTGCTGCCTGCCTTGAGGCCATCATGTATGTAATGACCCTTAGGCGCAGGAAGGAACCATTCTATTCGCCCTATTTGACTGAGAATCTCGTCAGGCGTCATAAGGGAAGAAGGCATTCCCATAGCGTCTCCCACTGCGACTCCTGCAAGACACCCATATGCGTGTTGAAAAAGTCTGCTGTCAGTAATATCCATCCTAGGAGCAACCCCTTTCTAATGTATGAACTACACGTGATGTGCAAGCTGTGTATTGCGTAAGGTAAGCCTAATAATCCGCATCTCTTAGAGCGCTCCGTAACCTCGCTTTGCCATGACTACAGCTATAGCTGTGATGATAATGGCGACTGCTATGACTACGTAGTCGCGCCACGTCATCCTTATCTCCTGTAGAGTCGTCCAGTTCTTGGTCGCGCCATAACCGCGATTCAGCATCGAGCAGGCCAGGTTTTCTGACATGCGAATGGAATCTACGATCATGGGGACCATTATTGGCACGTATGCCTTGATACGTTGAACCATTCCGCCTGTGTCAATCATTGCGCCTCTGGACCTCTGGGCATCAAGGACCATTGATGCTTTCGTCTCCATGGTTGGAACAAAGCGAATCCCGGTCGTGATGACAAAGGATATTTCATATGGAACGCCGAGGATGCGAAGAAGCTGGAGAAAGTCGCCTAACGGTGTTGTCAAGGTGAGAATCGATGATGAAGCGACCATCGTAATGATCCGAAGAAGGAGGGTAAGGCCGTATAGGATTCCACCTGTGGATACGGGAAGGCGCTTTCCCGGCCATGAGTAAAAGAGGATTTGCCTTGCTTCGGGGCTGGAGAAAGTTGAAGCCGGATAGGTGTACCCGGTTATGATCATGATTATGACGAACACCGGGATGAGTGGAGCCAGCATGCCCCGGAGCCTGCGGAGCGGTAGACGCGCGAGGAGAGCAAGGATTACCACAAACAAGAGTGCCGAGGCATTATATGACGGACGTTTGAACAGGAATAACGCTGTAATAAGGCAGATAAACACTACGACTTTTGCCCTTACGTCAAGTTTGTGAACCGGAGATTTTCCCGGAACGTATTCAAGAAACATGTCAATCCCTCCGCAAGTCCTCGATATTCTCCAGGTGTTCTACTGCGAGAGCTTCGGACACTACAGCTACTGCTTCATCCACTGTGGTTATGCCGGAGGACATGCCGAGATCTTCAAGTTCAGTTGCGAGAAGTGAAATTTGAGGTGGTGTGAGGTACGCTGCTCGAAGCACATCCCGCTTGCCGAAAACTTCAGGGGGTGTCCCGTCTGCTACGACCCTGCCGTTATGCATCACCACAACTCTCTCGGCATACTCGGCGACGATATGCATGTCATGGGTAATCATGATGATAGTGTGGCCGCTTTTGTGAAGCTCGCTTACCAAACTCATCATGTGTTTTGCGCCGATCCAGTCTTGACCTGTCGTAGGTTCGTCAATTACAAGTACATTGGGGTGCATAACCAAGACAGATGCGACAGCAAGACGTTGCCGCTCGCCTTTTCCCAGTGTAAATGGATGGCGGTCTGCCACTCCTTGAAGATTGACGAAGTTTAGCACGGTTTCGACTCGTTCTTCAGCTTCAGCTTCAGAAAGCTCCAGATGACGCAATCCGTACCCTACTTCCTCCCTCACTGTGGAGCAGAATATCTGGTGATCCGGGTTCTGAAAGACGTAACCTACACGTCTTGATAAGCTTCCTATGGTTTGGTTTGTTGTGTCGATTCCATCTATGTATACCTTGCCTTGCGTAGGCCTGAGAAGGTTATTGAAGTGCTTCACTAATGTGGTTTTGCCTGCGCCGTTTTGCCCAATGAGGGCCACAAACTCGCCCTTTTCAATCTTGAGGTTGACGCCGCGGATAGCCTTGACATTGCCGTAATCGTGTTCTAGATCTTCCACTAGCACAGCAGCAGGTCGCGGTGTAATAGTGTCGATAGTGTCGGAAGGCAATGTAGAATCAACAGATGATGATGGTCGGGGCACAGATGGAGCCCCTGCTACAGGCCGGGTCGCTTGCGAAGTCGATGGACCGGAAAGGAGGGTTCTTGTGAGCTCCGCTGCTTCGGCGATGGTGAGAGGTACATCCGAAGACTTGATATGGCCCAGTTCATGCAATCTCCAGCCAAACTCACATACCTGGGGCGGCCTAATCCCAAACTCTCGTGTAAGAGGGACATTGCAGAAGAGGTCGCGAGGGCGCCCGCGCCAGACGATTGCACCTGAATTCACTACGATGACCTCATCTGCCCGCTCAGCCACGTCTTCACTTGAGTGTTCCACAGCTAGGATTGTGAGGTTTCGTTCGCGCTGTAGGTTATCTATTGCTTGGTATATCTCCTCACGGCCAAGGGGGTCCAGTTCCGAGGTGGGCTCGTCCAAGACTAAGATCTCAGGATGCATAGCAAGGATGCCTGCTATCGCAAGTCTTTGTTTCTCACCGCCTGAAAGCTCGCCTGTAAACCTGTCTTCATATCCTGTAAGTCGCACTATCCTAAGTGAGTCATCAATACGCTTTTGGATCTCCTCGGTATCAAGGCCCATGTTTCCCGGGCCGAATGCCACATCTTCTTTGACTGTGATACCGAATATCTGTGTTTCAGGATCCTGCATCACTAATCCAACCTTGGACACCAGTGTTTGAACGCGGAATCTCTGTGTATTCATGCCCATGACAGATACATATCCTGCCAGCTCTCCTTCGAAAAGTTGGGGAATAAGACCGTTGAGCGTCATTGCAAGTGTTGTCTTCCCCGCACCCGTTGGGCCCATGATCGCCACAAATCTCGGAGAGTCCACTCGAAAGTTGATGTCTTTCAGGCTGTGAGTGGGCCCTTTCGGATATTTATACGAAAGAGAGTCAATCTCGATTACATCGACTGCTTTCGTGTCTGCCAAAGCGCTAACCTCCATTACGTATCGACTGTCCCCATGTTTGATGTCAAGCCAACATTAACTCTAACCTTGCTGTCCGGGACTTAAGAGGTGTCCGATAACGGATACAGGCTTACTCATGGCGGCTGTAAATTCGGAGAGCGAAGTTTTAGATAAAGAAGCCAGAATACACGTAGACGGTCCCGCGGATTTTGATACGTCAAGGTTGTATTTAGGACATACCTCCAATGTGAGGCGTGCGGATTTCGCCATTTGAGAGGCTTCGTAGAGTATCCCCTTAGAACCTACCGGCAGGATGTCATGGACATGAGGCATGAGAGAGATTGAAATTGCTGTGGGGATATCCGCGATTTCAGGGTCGTCCGGTGTCACTGTATCGTGGGGCGCGCTTTTTGGGATGCCTACACATACGATGGCATCACCGGGTTTGCTTGTGCCTTGCCTAAGTTGGAGCTCATCTGCAATTCCTATTACTGTTACCCCGATCCCTGTGGCAGTAGTAGGGACATTGTCCTCTGTGCTGCCTGTGACCACATTCTCGCCTACCATGCCTGCCAGATTGGCTTCAAACCTGACACCTTCAATGATTTGCCTGCCTGTTGGCTCCATCTCAACGCTTAGGGTGTCCACAAGCACTAAGGGACGCGCGCCTGAGGCCACCATCTCCATGAGCGGGACACGTGCAGCAAATCGACCGAGCAGTTCAGGGGGGGCGGGGACAGTATCGTTGGGTTTCGGGCCGATCCCTCCGTCGGAATCGCATGCTATAACAAGGTAGAAGGTGCCTGCAAGCCTGACAAGGGTCAGATCGCGCCGCTGCGACAGGCGTTTACGTAGTATCCGCTGAACTCCCCCTGTATCAGTAGTGCCTGCAAGTTCCAGAAGGTCATGATACACTTTTACTGCGGTTTCTGATGAATGCATGGTTGATTTCCGCCCCCTTTTGGTTCTGTTAGATCATGTCACTCCTCTTTACGATTAGGTACGCCACCCCTGCGATAATGACGTTAACAGCTGACCCTACTAAGAGGGGTGCAAGGAGGCCGAGAGCCAGCCCCATACCACCGATGGGGACCATGATGAATGCACCGACGATACCATTTAAGAGAGTTGCACCGATGATAGCAGGTACAAGTCCGGCTTTCTTATTGATCCACCAGAACGCTGCCGCGAAGACCGCCATCTCAATAGCGATGAGGATATGAATGGGGACGCCTAAGGAGAAACCGGTAGTGGCAGCGGTGAATATGTGACCTATTGCTGCTACTATTGCGCCTTCGAGCGAGCCGAAGGCTACTGCACTGAAGTAGCCGGGGCATGAGTCAAGTGCAACAGTCCCGGTAGGGCTTGGGATCTTAATCAGAGCTCCTACTGCGCTAAGCGCCACAAAGATTGCCATGCGGGCTACGCGCCTTGGAGTCCAGTACGTCTTCTTCAGATCGCCTTCCGTAAGCTTTGGCTCTGTTGACATAGAACGCACCTCCACTTGAAGATGTGCTTGTCATATCAAGATACGTACTTCATGATACCTGCGTCTTGATTCCTATTAACCCTTCCTTAAGTTCTCTTCCGTTCCGTGTTACCTCTGCGTTTAGGGACACTGTAAACTTGCATCTATCACCTCGCAGTACAGATTTTGCGAATTCTACAGGAGCTCCCGATTTGCTGAAAGTTGTCCTTCTAATCAAGAATGCGGGACTTGCGGGAGGCACCATAAGAATTCTGGCTTCGTAGTCATCTACTGTCACAGCGTTTAATGCTTCGTCAGCCCGTGTCGGGTTCAGATTGCATGTCTCTTTAAGCAACTCGAAAAGGGATTCCTTTGCGAGATTTCGGTCCAGTATCGAGTAACATGGCTTATAGGGAAGATAAGATGTTTGAAGGCATACCGGGACGTTTTTCGCGAGCCTGACGCGCCTGACCTCAATCACTGATTCACCTGAGTAATAATGAACGAGGCCGGCCCCATTATCGTAGAACGTAGGTTACACTAAAGATAAA
>CZCA01001749.1_pt1 | contig 20565 bp, 20 predicted proteins | sample 591981 | NCBI WGS metagenome assembly CZCA01 (sample SAMEA3556810, study PRJEB10932) | anaerobic digester metagenome
AGGGAGGCGGGCAGCCGTCGTCCGGAGCCGCGTCGGCTGGGCCGCTCTCGCACTCTGGATCGCCTACAGTGGAGCGATCCTGGGCTGGCATGCCCTGAATGCCCCGCCCGCCGATGCCTGCATCGTGCGCTGACTGCGCGCACGCCCGGAACCAGGAAAACCTCATGGCCCCGCAACACGACTTCCTCGACGCCCTGCACGCATCGCGCGCCGCTGCCGACCGCCTGATGCTCGCCTTCTTATGCGTCCACCTTCTGCTGACCCTGGGCGTCGCGGCCTACACCGACACCTGGCTGATCGGCATCGCGGTGGGCGTGCCGGCACTGCTCGTCCCGGGTGCGATGGTCTGGCTCAGCGCGGGCTCGCTGCTGTCGAGATCGGCCATCGCGGCCGCTTTCATGGTGTTCTCGGCGCTGACGATCCAGCAGTTCGGCGGCGTCATCGAAGCCCATTTCGGGATCTTCGTACTGCTCGCCTTCCTGCTCTACTACCGCGACTGGCGGCCGATCCTGGTCGCCGCCGTGCTCATTGCGGTGCACCACCTCGTTTTCAACTACGTGCAAGCCCTCAACTGGGGCCTTTACGTCTTCGAAAGCGGTCCCTCGCTGGCGCGCGTGCTGACACACGCGGCCTACGTGGTCGTGCAAGCAGGGATGCTGATGTACATGGCGCATCGGCTCGAACAGGATGCCGTGGTCTCTGCCCGCGTCGGGCGCCTTGCCGCCCGCATCGGCGAAGGCGATCTGCGCCCACTCGACAGCACCGACGAGCACTCCAGCCTGCTGCGCTCGGTAATCGACATGCAGGCCAAGCTCGGCAGGACGCTCGAACGCATCAACCGCGAAGCGCTATCCATCGCCACCAGCGCACAAGCGCTCGACCACCACTCGGGCAATGCCGCTGACCGCATGCGCCAGCAGCGCGCTGCAACGAGCGACATCGCCACGTCGGTCGATACGCTCACCGCCGAGATGGCGCGACTGGCTGCCGACGCGGAGCAGGCGCGCGCGTTGGCCGCAGATTCGGGCAGATCCGCGCGCAGCGGCGCGAGCGTCGTCAAGGCCGCCATCGACGAGATCACCGGCATTGCCGGCGCCATCCAGCACTCCGCGCACGGCGTCGAGGACCTGGGCAACCAGTCCGACCGTGTTGCCGAAGTCGTCGGTCTCATCAAGGACATTGCCGGCCAGACCAACCTGCTCGCACTCAACGCAGCAATCGAGGCCGCGCGCGCTGGCGAGCAAGGCCGTGGCTTCGCGGTGGTTGCAGACGAGGTGCGCAAGCTCGCCGAACGCACCTCGGCCGCCACCGAGGAGATCGCGGGGATGATCAACGACATCCAGACGAGCAGGACACAGGCGCTGGCCAACATCGACTCCGCAGTCGAGCGCGTCGGCAAGGGCACGGACCTCGCTGCCGAAGCGGGCGCGTCGATCGAACGCATCACCGCCGAAGCCGGCCGTGTGGAGCAGGTCTTCGCAGCCATCGCCGCAAGCCTCGGTGAGCAGAGCACGGCTGCCCGCCAGATTGCCGGCGCCGTGGAATCGGTAGCGCGACTGGCCGAGGATACGGAGGCTTCGGCAAGTGCCGTTGCCGACGAAGTGGACGCGCTCGAACGCAGCGCGCGCGAGCTCTCCCAGGCGGTGGGCAGCTTCCGCGTCGGCTGACGCAGGCGAACCTGCGGCGCTGGCTGCGGTCTATCCGCCACTGCAACCGGAGACCGCATGCTGCCAGCCGCTTTTCGTCGCCTCTTCATGCCCGTCGCGCTTGCCGCGATTTGCGCCCCCGCCTTCGCCGACTCGCAGAGCGCAGGCGCACCGATGTTCAGCCACGAGCTGCGGCGCCTGCATTCCGACGAAGTGGTCAATCTTTCCGAGCGCTTTGGCGGACAGCCGGTCCTGGTCGTCAACACTGCCAGCCACTGCGGCTTCACCCGTCAGTTTCGCGAACTCGAGTCCGTTCACCAGAAATACAAAGACCGTGGCCTGAAGGTCGCCGGCTTTCCCTCCGATGATTTTCGCCAGGAAGCAGGCGACGAGGCCAAGACCGCCGAGGTGTGCTTCGAGAACTTCGGCGTGACCTTCGACATGTTCGCCCCGATCCAGGTGACCGGCGAGCGCGCACACCCACTGTTCCGCGAGATCGCGCGCCAGTCCGCCGCGCCCGACTGGAACTTCCACAAATACGTCATCGACCGTAACGGCCGCGTCGTCGCCGCCTTTCCAAGCCGCGTCAAGCCGGACGCGCCCGAGGTGCTGAAGGCGATCGAGAAGGTGCTGTAAGCCGGCGCGAACGCGCGTCCGGGGCTCGATACCCCAGGCCGGGTCAAGGCCCGGGTGGTGAGCCTCACCCGTCGCACACTTAAGCTCGGAGTGCTCGTCCGGAGTCGGGTCGGCCCCTCCCTTTTGCCGCCAAACTTACCCAAGGCGGCCCTTCCCGGGCGAGAATCACGCACTTGCCGGATGTAGCCACCTCGCGCGCCGGCTCCAGAGAATCGANNGCGTGGCGACAGCGCGCCGCGCCGCCGAATACGGAGCCCGCGCGCTCGTGGTGGAGGCCGCCCGCCTTGGCGGGACCTGCGTCAATGTCGGCTGCGTGCCCAAGAAGGTGATGTGGTATGCGTCGAACATTGCCCAGACCCAGCGCGACGCACCGGGCTACGGATTCAGCATGAGCGACATGGCGTTCGACTGGGCCGCACTCAAGACCCGCCGCGACGCCTACATCGCACGCCTGAACGGGATCTACGGCAACATGCTCGAAAAGGCGGGCGTCGATGTGGTCCGGGGCTTTGCGCGCTTTGTCGACGCGCACACCATCGAGGTCGAAGGCGAGCGCTTCACCGCCCCGCACATCGTCATCGCTACCGGTGGCCGGCCGGTGGTGCCGGACATTCCGGGCGCAGAACTCGGCATCGACTCGGACGGATTCTTCGCGCTCGAACGCCAGCCTCGCCGCGTCGCGGTGGTCGGTGCGGGATACATCGCCGTCGAGCTCGCGGGGGTTTTCAACGGTCTGGGCAGCGAGGTCACCATGCTAGTACGCGGTGCGCAGCTGCTGCGCCCATTCGACGCCATGCTGCGTGACGAACTGCTGTCACAGATGCAGGAGGACGGCGTGCGCATCGCCTTCGGCACCCAGGTCCGCGGCGTCACCCGCCAGGCTGACGGCGCGCTGCGCGTTGACTGCGACGACGGCGAGACGCTTGAAGTGGACGCGCTGGTGTGGGCCACCGGCCGTCGCGCCAACACCGACAAGCTCGATCTCGCTGCGGCCTGCCTCGCGGCGGACGACAAGGGCGTGATCGCAACCGACGCATTCCAGAACACCAGCGTGCCCGGCATCTACGCGATTGGCGACATCACCGGCCGTGCCGAACTGACGCCGGTAGCGATCGCCGCCGGTCGACGCCTGGCCGCACGCCTCTTCCTCAACCAACCCGACAGCAAGCTCGACTACGACAACATCCCGACGGTGATCTTCAGCCATCCGCCGATCGGCACCGTAGGCCTGACCGAGGACGAGGCACGCAGCCGCCATGACGATGTGAAGGTCTACACCACGCGTTTCACCGGCATGTATCACGCCCTCACCGAGCACCGCCCGAAGACCGCGATGAAGCTCGTGTGCGCAGGCCCGGACGAGCGCATCGTCGGCGCGCACGTGATCGGCGAAGGCGCGGACGAGATGCTGCAGGGTTTCGCGGTAGCGGTGAAGATGGGCGCGCGCAAGGCGGATTTCGACGACACGATCGCGATCCACCCCACCAGCGCAGAAGAATTCGTCACCCTGCGCTGACAAGGAGCGAACGATGCCGATGACCTACGAGCAGCACCTCGACGAGGTCGCCACCCTGCTCTACGAGCGCTACGGCCAGAGCGAGGAAGCGGCCATCAAGCTGGTGATGGCCGCCCAGGCGGACGACTTCTTCAGCGGGCACGACGACGATCCATCGATCTGCACGCTGGAGCGCGCGCAGGCAGATGCGCGCGCGGTCTTCCGCAAGTACGGGAGGGCTTAGGAGCAGCAGCCGTGCCCGCCACCGCCGCCGCAGCCGCCACCGACGGCAGCCGCGGCCGCGGGGGCGCCCACCGCAGCCGGCGCGCCGAGCTGGATGGTGAAGTCGATGACGATGTTGCCCGGCTCGCGTGCGACGTAGTTGATGCCGACCTGGTTGCCGTAGCGCTGCTGGATCTGGCCCAGCAGCGGCAGCGGGTCGTGGTCGTTGACGAAGCGCATGACTTCGCCGTCCTCGAGCGACTCGAGCGCACCGAAGATGGCTGCATGGCGGAAGCGCTTGGCAACACCACGCGCGTCGAAGGGATGAACAGCGTTGTCGAACATCGTTATTTCTTCCATCGGATGGGCTCCGGTCTCGTTCTGCGGCCGGAATCGCAGCGTGCGGAGATTAGCCGCACGCGTTCGCCAAAACCTTGAGGAAGAACAATAATTGGCCTCACGCTGCTAAAGTGCGCGCCATCGACCCGGCATCATCTGGAGAGTCTTATGTTTTCAGCATTCAAACGTGTCGCCCTGCGCAGCTTCGACCGCAGCCTCCTGATCACCCTCGCGCTCGCCGGTGCGCTCGCCGTGTCCGGCTGCGGCTACAACGATTTCCAGCGTCTGGACGAGCAGACGAAGTCGGCGTGGGCCGAGGTTCTGAACCAGTACCAGCGCCGTGCCGACCTGATTCCCAATCTGGTGGAAACTGTCAAGGGTGAGGCGAACTTCGAGCAGGAGACACTGAGCCGCGTGATCGAAGCGCGCTCGCGTGCCACCGCAATCCAGGTCACACCCGAAATGCTGGACGACCCGCAGGCGATGGAACGCTTCCAGCAAGCCCAGGGGCAGCTCGGAGGTGCCCTGTCACGCCTGCTCGCCGTCGCCGAGAATTACCCCAACCTGAAGGCCAACCAGGGCTTCCAGGATCTGCGCGTGCAGCTCGAGGGCACCGAGAATCGTGTCACCGTGGCGCGCAACCGCTACATCGAATCGGTGCAGGCGTACAACGTGCTCGCGCGCAGCTTCCCGACCAACCTCACCGCGATGATCTTCAGCTACAAGCCCAAGGCGGGGTTCACGGTCGCCAACGAGGCCGAGATCGCGGTCCCGCCGCGGGTGGATTTCGGCGCTCAGGGCGGACGCTGACACTCGCATGTCGCCCGCTCAGTCGATGCTGCGCGCGACGCGCTGCCGCGGCGCCCTCGGATGGATGTTGATTGCCTGGCTGCTGGCCTTGTCCGCAACGCTGCTGGCACCGCTTGCGCTCGCTCAGGACTTGCAGCCCGTGCCGCCGCTGTCCGCGCGCGTCATCGACCGCAGCGGCACCTTGAGCACCGCGCAACGCCAGGCCCTGGACGACAAGCTCGCGGCTTTCGAAGCCACCCACGGTAGCCAGATCGTCGTCCTGCTGGTGGCGACAACCCAGCCCGAGGACATCGCCGCCTATGCCTTCCGCGTTGCGGACACGTGGAAGCTCGGCCGCCGCGACGTAGGCGACGGCATTCTGCTGGTGGTCGCCAAGGAAGACCGCAAGGTTCGGATCGAGGTTGCGCGCGCGCTCGAAGGGGCTGTGCCTGATCTTGCCGCCTGGCGAATCATCGACGGCGTCATCACACCGGCCTTCCGGCGCGGCGATTTCGCCGGCGGACTGGAGGCCGGTGTTGACGGCCTCATGGCGCTGGTGAGTGGCGAAGCGCTACCGGCCCCGTCGCGTACGCAGCCCGATCCGGGGATTAGCCTCGAGGACCTCGGCGCCCTGCTCTTCGTGGCCGTCCCCATGCTCGGGGCGGTCCTCGTCGGCGTGCTGGGCCGCAAGCCGGGCGCGCTCCTCACCGGCGGGCTTACCGGCGTGTTCGTCAATGCCCTGACCGCCAGTCTTGCGCTCGCCCTCGTGGCGGGCGTGCTCGCCGTCGTATTCGTGCTCGCACTCGGCGTCGGCAGCAGCGGGCGCGGCGGTCCACTGCACCGCGGGAGCGGGCCGATCATCGGCGGAGGCGGTCTCGGAGGACTGGGGGGTGGCGGACGTCGTAGTGGCGGAGGCTTTCGCTCTGGCGGCGGGGGCAGCTTCGGCGGCGGCGGCGCATCGGGGGGCTGGTGATGGAAACGCTCAAACGTTGCCTGCGTCACCTCTGGCTGGATGCCGATGATGCGCGCCGTGCGCTTGGCGAGGCGGCGATCGACCGACTCGAAGCGCGCGTCAGGGCGAGCGAACAGCAGCACTCGGGGCAGATCTGCCTGTGCGTCGAGGCCAGCCTGCCGCCGAGCTACCTCTGGCGCCACCTCGCGCGTGGAGAACCGATCGGCGAGGTGATTCGTGACCGGGCGCTGACACTCTTCGGGAAACAGCGCGTATGGGACACGGAAGACAACAACGGTGTGCTGGTCTATCTGCTGCTTGCAGAGCACCGGATCGAGATCGTCGCCGATCGCGCGCTGGTCCGCTGCACGGACGCGGAGCAATGGCGCACGCTCGTGGACCGCGTGGCCCGATCCTGCCGTGAGGGACGCATCGAGGAGGGTCTGGCGACAGCCGTCGATGTGGCGGGAGCGACCCTTGCTGCGCATTTTCCGCGCACGGACGCAGCCGGCATGTCCTCCGAAGGCGAGCCGGGACTTCCTGACCGCCCGATCATCCGTTGAGCGCATCGGCGCGCCGGTCAGCTCTTTTGCAGCACTCACTGCTGCATTGCAGCAAATCGTCTGAAAGCATGAAGCCCACGCGGCAGCGTCCGGTCACCGTGGTTTCGTATGTTATTGTGACGAGCGGGATGGCTTTCGGCGGGACGAATCGTGTCGCGTCCCCGCCCGTTCATTCGAGCGTCAGGCCATCTCCAGTCAAACCGGACAACCAATGAATGCGAGTCGAGAGGACCTTATGGCCAGCAAGCAAGAACAGTTGAATGAACTTCAGAAGAAGAACCTGGAGGCCGCGATGCGGCTGGCGCAGTTGTCGATCGAGAACTCGCAGCGCATCATGGAAATCCAGGTCACGACCGCCAAGCGCCTGTTCGAGGAAGGCGTGCAGAACGCGAAAGCCCTGTCGAGCGCCAAGGATCCCAAGGGACTCATGGAATTGCGCGCCAGCTACGCGCAAAGCACGACCGAGCAGATGCTCGCGTGTGCCCGTCAGATCGCCGAGATCACTGCCGCAACCCAGGCCGAATTCGGCAAGCTGGTCGGCGAGCAACTCACCAGCGGCAGCACCGACATGTTCGAAGCCATGCAGAAGATGTTCAAGGGCATGCCGATCTCGGATCAGAACGCCCTGGGCGCGATGCAGACCGCAATGGATACGACCCGCGCAGCTTTCGAGCAGATGACGCGCGCCTCCACCGAAGCCTTTCAGGCCTTCACGCAGCAGGGCACTCGCGGCCGCCGCTAAGCGCTGAGCGGTCGAACAGGAACGGCGCCGTGAGGCGCCGTTCTGCGTTAACGGGCGGAGGCATTTGCCCTGCCGCCCAAGCGCTCAGCGGCGCTGCTCGACCTCTTCCCAGCTTTCATCAACTGCGTCGCCCGTCCCGTCCTCCGCCCAGCGCGCTGCGGCAGAATCATCGGCCTCGCGAGCGTCGACCCAGCGTGCGCCCTCCGGCGTCTCCTCTCGCTTCCAGAACGGCGCCCGCGTCTTCAGGTAATCCATGATGAACTCGCAGGCGGCGAACGCGTCACCACGGTGACTGCTGGCCACGCCGACAAACACGATCCGATCGGTCGGTTCGAGCCGGCCGTAGCGGTGGATGACGCGCATCCCGAGCACCGACCAGCGCCGCTTGGCCTGTTCGATGATGTCCGTCAATGAACGCTCGGTCATGCCTGGATAGTGCTCAAGCGTCATTGCGCGCACACCGCTGCCATCGTTCACGTCTCGTACCAACCCGACGAAGCTGGCAACCGCCCCGACCTCGGGCCGGCCTGCACTGAGCGCGGCAATCTCGGCGCCGACGTCGAAATCAGCCTCCTGCACACTTACCTGCGGACGCATCTCCATGGCTCAACCCCCGGTAACAGGCGGGAAGAAGGCCACCTCATCCCCCGCACCAATCGGCACGTCGGCACCCGCCATGCGTTGATTGAGCGCGGCGCGGACGTTCCGCCCCGCCGCGAGCGCCTGCCAGCCTTCGCCACGTCCTGCCAGATGTGCGCGCAAAGCTCCCACCGTCTCGACCCCGGCGGGCAATTCGAGCTCCTCACCCGACTGTCCGACTGCCTCACGCAGGCTCGCAAAGTAAAGGATCTTCACCTTCATCGTCATTGGTTACCGTCCCGATTTGTCATTCAAGGCACCCCGTCATCGCTGGGCTCAGTGCAGCAGATCCCCATAGGGCAGGAAGCGAACCGCCTCACCGCGCGCGATCGCCGTGCCGGCCGGGATGTCAACCAGGCCATTGGCCCAGACCGTCGAGTTCAGCGCTGCCGAACCCTGGTTGGCGAACAGCTCCACCGCCCCCTGGGCGTTCATGCGCGCACGCAGAAACTCCCGCCGACGGTCAGGCTTCGGCCAGTCGAAGTCCGCGCGCAGCATAAGCGACGCCGGGGCCACTTCGCGCGCGCCCTGGGTGGCGAGCACGAAGGGGCGCACCATCATCAGGAAAGTCACGAAGCTCGACACCGGATTTCCGGGCAGGCCGATGAACGCAGCGCCATGCACATGTCCATAGGCAAGTGGCTTGCCGGGCTTCATCGCGATCTTCCACATGTCGAGGCTCCCCTCGGCTTCCACTGCGGGCTTGACATGGTCTTCCTCGCCCACCGAGACGCCGCCGCTGGTAAGGATGAGGTCGTGGCCCTGCGCGGCGCGACGGAGCACTTCGCGCGTGGCATCAAGGCGATCCGGAACGATGCCGAAATCATCCACCTCGCAGCCCAGGCTGGTGAGCAGGCTGCGCAGCATGAAGCGGTTGGAATTGTAGATGCCGCCCGGCGGCAGCGGCTCGCCGGGCATGACCAGCTCGGAACCACATCGCCACCTTCACCCGCCGCAGCACCGGCAGCTGGGCGAGCCCGACCGAGGCCGCAAGCGCCACCGCCTGGGGCGACAGGCGCTCTCCAGCGGGCAGGATCAGCTCGCCAGCGGCGATGTCCTCGCCCATCCTGCGCACCGCCTCACCCGGTTCCGGCACCGTATTGATGACCACGTGATCACCGTCGTGTTCGCAGAGCTCCTGCATGACGACGGTGTCGGCCCCCGGCGGCAGAGGCGCACCGGTGAAGATGCGTGCGGCAGTGCCGGGCGCGAGCTCATGGCCGACGCTGCCCGCCGGGATGCGCTGGCTCACCGGCAAGCGCGTGCCGGCGGCATGAACGTCCCCGGCACGCAATGCATAACCGTCCATACCGGAGTTGTCCATCGGCGGCTGGTTGATCGTGGAGTGCTGCGCGACTGCCAGTACGCGACCGGCGGCGAACATCGTGTCCACCAGCTCGATCTCGCGCACCGGGCGGACGAAGCCGAGGAGCCTCGCGTAGGCCTCGTCAAAGGAGAGCATGTTGGAATTCATCGGATCTTCAGGTAATCAAGGATGAAATCGGCCACTACCTCGGGCGCGTTGAGCGGCAGGCGCGGCAACGGACAGGCGAGGTCAGCGTCTTGTGCAGCATCGGTGGCCACTGCGACGACGTGTGGATTCTCGGGCCAGAGGGGCGGCTTACCGTACGCGGGGCGGTGGATCTCGATCTTGGGCACGGCGGCAGCCTTGTAGCCTTCGATCAGCACCAGATCGCAGGGTTCGAGCAGGCGCAGCTGCTCATCCAGTGTGGGTTCGGGCGCGCCACGCAGTTCGTGCATCAGTACCCAACGGTCGTTCGACAACATCAGCACCTGAGTGGCGCCTGCCTCGCGGTGGCGCCAGGAGTCCTTGCCGGGCTTGTCGAGGTCGAAGCCGTGGTGAGCGTGCTTGATCACCGACACGCGCAGCCCGCGCGCGGTGAACACGGGGATCAGCTTTTCCACCAGGGTAGTCTTACCCGAGCCGGACCAGCCGGCGAAACCGAAAACGTTCATCGAGGAACCGCAGCGGGTTTGGGTTACGTGGCCCCAGAGGATACAACAGACCGCCCCTCCCCACCCTTGATGAAGCTCAGCCGCCCCGGCGCGGCGGCGGCAGGTTCTCGAGGAAGGCAACGGCCTCGGCCTCGGCGCGCGTGCGCCGCATCGGCGGCAGGCTACGCCAGACGACCTTGCCGTAGGACTTTTCGATCATGCGCGGGTCGCAGATGCACAGCACGCCCCGGTCGCGTTCGGTGCGGATCAGCCGGCCGGCGCCCTGCTTCATGTTGATCACGGTCTTGGGCAGCTGGTGATGCACGAAGGGGCTCAGGCCCTGCTTCTGCATGTGCTCCACGCGCGCCGCGAGCACCGGATCGTCGGGCGGGGCGAAGGGCAGCTTGTCGATCACCACCAGCGAGAGCGCGTCGCCGGGCACGTCCACACCCTCCCAGAAGCTCTGGCTCGCCACCAGCACCGCATTGCCCAGGCGGCGGAAGCGCTCGAGCAGCTCGGTGCGCGAGCCTTCGCCCTGCAGCAGCACCGGGAGTTCGTCGCCGCTGTGCGCGAGGCCGTCGAGGATGAGCTCGTGGATACGCCGCATCGCGCGCAGCGAGGTGCACAGCACGAAGGTGCGCCCGCGCGCGGCGCGGATCAGCGGCAGCGCCACCTTCGCGACGCGCTCGGTGTAGTCGGGCGAGTTGGGCTCGGGCATGCCCGCCGGCGCGTACAGCAGGGCCTGCTCGGCGTAGTCGAAGGGGCTGCCCCACACCGCGGTGAGCGGCGGCGGATCCATCCACGCCAGCCCCATCTCGCGGCAGTAATGGCCGAAGTCGGCCTTGCCCACGGCCAGCGTGGCCGAGGTGAAGATCCATGCCCGCGGGTGGCCCTCGAGCTGGCGCTTGAACACGTCCGACACATGCAGCGGCGTAGCGTTGAGTGCGAGCGACTGGGTGAACACCTCGACCCAGCGGATCAGGTCCTTTTCCTCCGGCTTGCGCCAGTTCGCGAGGCGCTCTGCCATCTCCTCGGTGCGGCGCAGGCAGTTGCCCAGGCCCTCGGAGCGCTCGGCCTGGGTGGCCAGCACGGCGTGGAAGTCGGTGAGCGCCTTGTCCAGCGCCTCGACCATGGCGTCGAAGTTCTCGCGCTCGGCGGCCTGCGCGGCAGAGATCCGCGCGCTCTCGGTGCCGAACACCAGGCGCAGGTCGCGCGCGGCCTTCTCCAGGTTGCGCGTCTGGTCGATCATCGCCACGCAGTCGCGCGCCGCGGCCACGGTCTCCGAGCGCGTGTCGCGCGCCAGCTCGAGCACCTGGGCGGTGGACACGCTGTCGCCGAAGAACAGGCTCGCGGTCTCGGGCAGCTGGTGTGCCTCGTCGAAGATCACCGCGTTGCAGGCCGGCAGCAGCTCGCCCATGCCCTCGTCGCGCAGCATCACGTCGGCGAAGAAGAGGTGGTGATTGACCACCACCACGTCCGCCTCCATCGCGTTGCGCCGCGCCTGCATCACGAAGCACTCTTCCTTGAACGGGCAGTCCTGGCCGAGGCAGTTGTCGCGCGTCGAGGTGGCGGCGATCCAGGCCGGGGAGTCCTCGCGAACGTCGGTGCATTCGGCCTTGTCACCGGTCTGCGTGACCTGGGCGAAGCGCGTGATCGCGCGCAGGTCGGCGGCATCCTGCGCAGTGAGGAAGCGGCCGTCGCGCGCGTTGCGCTCGAGGTGGTAGTGGCAGACGTAGTTGGCGCGGCCCTTCAACAGCGCAATGCTCACCGGCACCTTGAGGGCCGCGCGCACCGTGGGCAGATCGCGGTTGAAGAGCTGATCCTGCAGGGTCTTGGTGCCGGTGGAGAGGATGACCTTGCCGCCCGCCAGCAGCGCCGGGACCAGATAGGCGAAGGTCTTGCCTGTGCCGGTACCCGCCTCCGCAACCAGCACGCGATTCTCGCGCAGCGCCTCGGCGATCTTCTGCGCCATCTCGATCTGCTGAGTACGCGCGCGGAAGCCGGGAATGGCAGCGGCAAGCGGGCCGTCGTCGGCAAAGATCGGAGTAGGGTCGGACATCGACTCAGGGACGCGTCAAAAGCCGGGAGTATAGCGCCCGCAGCCACTGCCGCCGTACGCCGCATAAAATCCCTTTGTCCTAAATTCGCCAAGCTCTGCGCCACATCTTCACATCACGGTCACGGAACTGAAATCTGAACTGCAGAGAATCGCGCTTCCCCCTCAGAACCCCGATCCGTGGAGCCACTGATGAGTCAATTCGACCTCGACGACCTTCCCAGCAACCTTTCTGACAACGAGCATTTCCAGCAAGTCGTGGACCGCGTGGTGTCACGCCGCGGCTTCCTCAAGAGCGGCCTCGGCCTCGGTGCCGCTGCCTTCCTGGCCGCTCCGCTCGCCGCACAGGCCGCGCAGCGCGCTCATCAGCACATGGGTGCCGGCTATGGCAACAATGGTCCGCGCAAGGCGCCGAAGATCGGCTTTGCCCCGGTCGCGGCCTCGAGCGGCGACGCCATCGTGATCCCCCCGGGCTACAGCGCGCAGATCTTCGCGCCCTGGGGCGATGCCCTGTTCCCCGACTCGCCGATGTGGAAGGCCGACGGCACCAACACCGGCGCTGACCAGGCTCGCCAGATCGGCGACAACCATGACGGCATGCACTTCTTCCCGATTCATGGCAAGTCGAGCAAGGAAGGCCTGCTCGTGATGAACCACGAGTACTGCAACTACGAGTACCTGTTCGGGGCCGAATTCATGACCCCGTGGACCGCCGACAAGGTGCTGAAGGCGCAGAACGCCCATGGCGCCTCGGTCATCCACATCCGCCAGCACGGCAGGAAGTGGGAAATCGTCCGCAACTCGAAGTACAACCGCCGCATCACCGGCAACACGCCGATGAAGATCAGCGGCCCGGCTGCCGGCCACGCCCTGATGAAGACCAAGGCCGACCCCAGCGGCACGCGCGTGCTCGGTACGCTGAACAACTGCGCCAACGGCTTCACCCCGTGGGGCACGTACCTGACCTGTGAAGAGAACTTCAACGGCTACTTCGGCACCACCAGCGGAGTCGATGGTCGCGACGAATCGATGAAGCGCTACGGCATCAGCGCGCGCGGCACCGGCTATCGCTGGGAAGAGTTCGACGAACGCTTCGACTACGCCAAGGAGCCGAATGAGTCGAACCGCTTCGGCTGGGTGGTGGAGATCGACCCCTTCGACCCGGACTCGATGCCGATCAAGCGCACTGCGCTCGGCCGCATCAAGCACGAAAACTGCGCCTACGCCTTCACCGCCGACCGTCGCGTCGTGGTGTACATGGGTGACGACCAGACCAACGACTACATCTACAAGTTCGTGTCCGACGGTCGCTTCGTGCCGGGCAAGGACGCCGCCAACCGCCGCCTGCTCGACCACGGCAAGCTCTACGTCGCGAAGTTCGGCAACGGCGCGACCAGCGGCGACTTCATGGGCAACGGTGAATGGGTGCTGCTCGACAAGCAGGCCAACCCGGTACTGGCCGCGGACGCCCGCTTCGCCGACCAGGCCGAGGTGCTGATCAAGACCCGCCTGGCAGCAGACGCCGTGGGCGCGACCAAGATGGACCGCCCGGAGTGGATCGCCGTGCATCCCGGCACCAATGAGGTGTACTGTGCGCTGACCAACAACAGCGGCCGCAGCGTCACCGACGATGCCAACCCGCGCGTTCAGAACCGCTTCGGCCAGATCGTGCGCTGGCGTGAAGCCGGCAACGATGCCGCCGCCACGACTTTCGACTGGGACCTGTTCGTCATCGCCGGGAACCCGAACGTGTATGCGCCGGGCGACCTCAACGCGGGCTCGTCGAACATCGACACCTCGAACACCTTCAACAGCCCGGACGGCATCGGCTTCGACGCCGACGGCCGGCTGTGGATCCAGACCGACGGCAACTTCAGCAACACCGGGGTGTACGCCGTCCAGGGCAACAACCAAATGCTGTGTTCCGACCCGACGACCGGCGAAATCCGCCGCTTCCTCGTCGGTCCGTCCGGTTGCGAGATCACCGGCCTGACCTTCACCCCGGATAGCAAGACGATGTTCATCAACGTCCAGCATCCGGGCGAGGTCGGCAGCCACCCCAACCGCCCGGCCGTACCGAACGGCGTGTCGATGGATGACTTCATCGCCGCCAACCCGCTCGCGTTCAGCCAGTGGCCGGACGCGAACGGCGGCCGCCCGCGCTCGGCGACCGTCGTCATCATCAAGGACGATGGCGGCGTGATCGGCACCTGACTGAGGACGTCCTAGCGCCCGCCCGACGACACGCAGCGCGTGCCGTACGGGCCTGGGCGCCCGGCAAGCCAGAGCCTGCCCCGGCATCCAGCCCGGGCAGGCTCATTTCATTGCGCGAAAGGGTCTGGTCTGCCTGCCGCGCCACGACTCGGACCCAACTCAGGCCGGGCGCATGCCGGACACTGCGACCGGAGCTGCTTCCTCGTCGCCTACCAGCTTCAGGTGGGCAGGTGGCGCTTTGCCCTGCTTGTCCTCGCCGAAATAGAGCGTCATGTGCGGATACGGGATCTCGACCCCCGCCGCGTCGAAGTGGCGCTTGACCAGGCGGTTATAGGCACGGCCCACCGGGAACTGCGACCCCGCACGGGTCTTGATGCGCACCCGGATGTTCACCGAGCTGTCTGCCAGCGCGGTGACGCCGTGCACCTCGAGCTCGTCGCCGATGATCTGGTCGCGCAACACCGGGTCGTGCACCAGCTCGTCGAAGGCCGCGCGCAGGTGCGCGACCGCCTCGTCGGTGTCCTCGCGGTAGCCGATGCCGTACTCGCCCACGTGGTAGGCGAAGTCGCGGTTGTAGTTCGCCACCGTATCGACTGACGAAAACGGCAGCAGGTGATACGTCCCGGAGAGGTCACGCAGACCGAGCGAGCGGATCGTCATCCGTTCGACGGTCCCGGTCACGCCGCCCGCGGTGACGGTGTCGCCAACGTCGATCGCACGCTCGAGCTGGATGAACACGCCGGTAATCACATCCTGGACGAGCTTCTGTGCGCCGAAGCCGATCGCCAGGCCAAGCACGCCCGCACCGGCAAGCAGCGGTGCGATGTTGATGCCGATCTCGGCCAGCACCACCATGGTCGTGAGCACGACCAGCGCGATTGCCACCGCGTTGCGGAAGATGGTCAGCAAGGTGCGCGCACGCGGATTAGCCGCGCCGCCCACCTCGGCGTTGAGCCGAAACTCGATCCAGCTCGCGACCACCAGCCATACAACCAGTGCAAGGGCGATGATGAGCGCCACCGACACCGTCGTGCCCATGAAGCGACCACCGGCATCCGAGCCCACCCATGCAGCGAAATCGAATGGCGTCCAAGCGTCGGCGACGAAAGCCAGCACCACCGCAAGGATCACGAAGCGGCACGCCTTCAGCGCGGTCGGCACGTACGCGTTGAGCCGCGCCTCGAGCAGCGGGAACTTCCGCCGCATATCCTCGCCGATGCTGATCCTGCGCAGGATGACCTGGGTGAGCAGCGCAGCAGAGGCGATGCCGAGCAATACGGCGAGCAAGGTCTGCCCGGTCGCACGCAGCATGAAGGGCAAGGCATCCTCCGGGTACAGCACCGACGTGACGAGCACCGCCGCCAGATAGACCAGCGCGACGACATGCCAGATGCGCGCGCCGATGGTCATGCTGATGCGCCCGAACGAAGTCTGCATGCGTTCGCCCAGCGCTTCGAGCGCCAGCCGTCCGCGCTGCCGGTTCTGCATCACCACCACGCCGGCACGCAGGACCCCGGAAAGCAGGAGCAGGACGACCACGGCACGCCCCAGCTCAGGCGTGAGATGGTGCTCGATCACGGGCACCAGCCACATCAGGCCGTAGCCGAGGAAGTGCACCATGCGACCCGCCCAGGCAGACCAGTAGGCCTTGTTCTCGACGTCCATCGGCAGGATGCCGAGATGCTCGCCACGCTGCGACAGCAGCATGCGCAGCACCAGCAGGATCAGTTCCACCGCGAGAAAGGCGTTCAGAAACAGGGACTCCTGGATGCGCAGGCTACCCTGCTCGCCGAGCATGAACAGCGCGATGCCGTAGCCCGCCAGCCAAGCCAGACCAATCGTCACAAGATCGACCAGCGCCGCGCCCACCACGGCAAGGGTGCGGCGGATCCAGCCGAGCGCGCGCAGGCCCTCGGCCGTCGCACCGTAGCGGTCCAGGGCACGGAATGCCGGACGCGCCGCCGCGGCCAGCACACGGAGGGCGATAAGGGTCACGGCCACCAGGACTGCGAACTCGCCGAGTACCCAGAGCAGCGCCTGCGGGTCGGCCGCCCTGAGCTGTGTCCAAGCCGCACGCAGCGCGCTCATCGCGGCAAGGCTTTCGTCTATCACGTCCTGGGCGAGTTGCTGCGTCAGCCCGGCGATGCGGCCTGCCACAGTCTGCGCGCCCTGGTCTGCGGCGATGACGTTGGCGGCCTGGTCCTCACCGAGCTTGCGCAATTGCTCGATGAGCGCTTTCCGGGTGGCTTCGTCCTCGAGCAGATCGGCAAGGCGTTGATGACCGGCCTGCTCGGCAACTGGGTCGGGCGCCTGATCGGCGGCAAGGCTATGCGTCGGGATGATGCCCCCCATCACGATCGCAAGCACGAACGCGCGGAAGGCCGTGAGCAAGGGCGTCACAGCAGGGCTCCTGTAGTGTCGGGGTTTCTGGACGGGCGTCCGCGCTGGCTCGCGCGGGCAGCGTCACCATCACATTGCGCTGGCTAAGAAGGCATGGCGGGCAAACGACAGCCCTCCGAAGGGCCGGCCGAGTGCATCGCGGGCCGGCCAAAGGCCACCAGCGCTTGCGAAGGTCATTTATGTTTGCGCAATTGTAACACAAGCGCCGAACTCGCCCGAGGAACGCGGCTGTCGTCCCTTCGACGCCCCGTCAGGGCAGCCATCACTCCGGCCGGTGCGCCTCGCCTAGGTAATCGCGCGTACGCATCTCCATCAGGCGGCTGACGGTGCGCACGAACTCATGGGCGTTGTGCCCCTCGATGTAGAGGTCGTAGGCCTCGACCGCTGCGCTCATGATCAGCTTCACGCGGTGGTCGTACAGCACGTCGATCAACCAGGTGAAGCGACGCGCCTCCGAAGCGTTGCCGGCCAGCATCTTGGGCACGTCGGAGAGGATCAGCGTGTGGTGCTCGCGGGCGATCTCGAGGTAATCGTTCTGCGAGCGCGCGCCCCCGCACAAGGTCGCGAAATCGAACCAGATCACGCCTGGCGCCCGCCGCACCACCGGAAGCTTGCGTCCGAGGACCTCGATGTCGCCGCCCTGCCCTTCGCTCGCTGCGAGCCGGCGGAAATCGTCCGCCATCTTGCGCTCGGCGGCCTGGTCATGCGGGACGAGGTAGATCTCCATCTTCTCCAGCGTCCGCAGCCGGTAGTCGGTGCCGTGATCGACCTCGATGACGTCGAAACGACGCTTGATCATCTCGATCGTGGGCAGGAAGTTGATCCGCATCAGACCGTTAGGGTAGAGCCCATCGGGCGGGTAGTTCGAGGTCATCACGAAGATGACGCCACGTGCGAACAGCGCGTCGAGCAGGCGGCCGAGGATCATCGCATCGGCAATGTCCGAGACGTGGAACTCGTCGAAGCACAGCAGACGGGTATGACGCGCGATGCGATCGGCGACCTTCTGCAGCGGATCGGGCTCGTGATTGTGGTCCTTGAGGTCGTTCTGCACTTCCTGCATGAAGGCGTGGAAGTGCACCCGCCGCTTGCGCTTGTAGGGTACGGCGTCGAAGAAGCAGTCCATCAGGAAGCTCTTGCCGCGCCCCACCCCACCCCAGAAATACACGCTGCGCGGCATCTTGGGCTTGTTCAACCACTGTCTGAGCCTGCTGCCCTGGCGCGCGGCCTTGAAGCCCACGAGCTCCGTGTAGAGGCCCTGCAGGCGCTGCGCTGCGGCACGCTGCGCCGGATCGGACTTGAATCCGCGCGCCTTGAGCTGGCTCTCATAGGCGTCGAGCATCCCGTGCTCGGGAACGTTGAGAATACGGTGCGGCATGGTGTCGGGGTGAGGATGCGGTTTGAGGAGCCCGTGTCCGGACGGCCGCCGTGCTCCAGGTTGATGGCGTAAAGCGGAACGTGCCTCCCGGCGGGGCGGAAAGCAGGCGTATCTGCAGCTTCGAAAAGAGTAGACGGAAAAAGGGTGAGTGGCGAGGCAGGGCCCCGCGCAGCTCACCCCTTCGTCACAGCGCCCGGATCAGAAGTGCAGCGGGCGCTTGTCGCAGGCGAGCGCTGCCTCGTGCACCACCTCTGACAGCGTCGGGTGGGCGTGGCAGATCCGCGCCAGGTCTTCGGAGCAACCCGCGAACTCCATCGCCACCACCGCTTCGGAGATCAGCTCCGAGGCGTTGGCGCCGATGATGTGCACGCCGAGGATGCGGTCGGTGTTGGCGTCAGCCAGCATCTTGACGAAGCCGGTCGGCTCGCCCATACCGAGCGCGCGGCCGTTTGCCAGGAACGGGATCTTGCCGACCTTGTAGGCGACACCCGCGGCCTTGAGTTGCTGCTCGGTCTTGCCGACCCAGGCGATCTCGGGGCTGGTGTAGATGACCCAGGGCACGGTGTCGAAGTTGCAGTGGCCGGCCTGACCCGCCATCAGCTCGGCAACCATGACCGCCTCTTCCATCGCCTTGTGCGCCAGCATCGGACCGCGCACCACGTCGCCCACCGCCCACACGCCGGGCAGATTGGTCTTGCAGTGGTCGTCGACCTCGATCTGGCCGCGCTCGTTGATCTTGAGACCCACGGCCTCTGGGTTCAGGCCCTGAGTGTTGGGCACGCGGCCGACGGACACGATCAGACGGTCGGCTTCGAGCTTCTGGTCGGCGCCGTCCTTGTCCTTGTAAGCGATGGTTACGTTCTTCTTGCCGACCTTGACCTCGCCGATGGTGACACCGAGGTTGATCTTGAGGCCTTGCTTCGTGAAGACCTTGAGCGCCTCCTTGGCCACGTCCTGGTCGGCGGCGGCGAGGAAGTCGGGCATGGCTTCGAGCACGGTGACCTCCGCACCGACGCGACGCCACACCGAACCCATCTCGAGCCCGATCACGCCTGCACCGATCACCGCGAGCTTCTTCGGCACCGCGTCGATGTCCAGCGCGCCGACGTTGTCGCAGACGATCTTGTTGTCGACCGGGATGCCCGGCAGGTGACGCGGCGCCGACCCGGTGGCCACGATGACCTGCTTGGCAACGACGAGCTCGTCGCCGACCTTGACGTGCCAGCCGGCATCGCCCTTGCCCGCGAAGGCGCCGTGGCCGTTGAGCAGCGTGACCTTGTTCTTCTTGAACAGGCCCTTGATGCCGCCGGTGAGCTGATCGACGATGCCGCTCTTGCGCGCGATCATCTTGGCGACGTCGATCTTCGGCGTGCCGACGCTGATACCCTGGCTCTCGAAGCTGTGGCCGGCTTCCTCGAACAGGTGCGAGGTGTGCAGCAGCGCCTTGGACGGAATGCAGCCGACGTTCAGGCAGGTGCCGCCGAGGCGCGGCTCGCCCTTGGGGTCGGCATAGGGGTTCGATTCGCAGCACGCGGTCTTGAAGCCGAGCTGCGCTGCACGGATCGCAGCGACATAGCCGCCGGGGCCGCCGCCGATGACGAGGACGTCAAATTCTTTGGACATTCATCTCTCCCTACCGTAAATCGGGGCGCTGCCCCGCCGCGCGGACCCGAGGCCCTGCAGCGGGACGCACCCCTGTTCGTTGTGATCAGACGTCGAGGATCAGGCGGGCCGGATCTTCCAGCGCTTCCTTCATCGTCACCAGACCGAGCACTGCCTCGCGACCATCGATGATGCGGTGGTCGTAGGACATCGCCAGATAGTTGATCGGACGGATGACGATCTGGCCGTTCTCGACCACCGGGCGGTCCTTGGTGGCGTGGATGCCCAGGATGGCCGACTGCGGCGGGTTGATGATCGGGGTCGACATCATCGAGCCGAACACGCCGCCGTTGGAGATCGAGAAGGTGCCGCCGGAGAGCTCTTCCAGCGACAGCTTGCCGCCCTTGGCCTTCTCGCCGAACTCGGCGATCTTGAGCTCGATCTCGGCGATCGACATGGACTCGGCGTTGCGCAGGATCGGCACCACCAGGCCGCGCGGCGAACCGACCGCGATGCCGATGTCGATGTAGCCGTGGTAGACGATGTCATTGCCGTCGACCGAGGCGTTCAGGATCGGGAACTTCTTCAGCGCGGCCACGGCGGCCTTGACGAAGAAGCCCATGAAGCCCAGACGCACGCCGTGCGCCTTCTCGAACTTCTCGCCGTACTGCTTGCGCAGGGCCATGACCGGCGCCATGTTGACCTCGTTGAACGTGGTCAGGATGGCGTTCTCGTTCTTCGACTGGATCAGGCGCTCGGCGATGCGGGCGCGCAGTCGGGTCATCGGCACGCGCTCTTCCGGACGGTCGCCCACGGCAGCGATCACCGCCGGCGCCGCCGCGGCGGCCGGGGCCGCGGCCTTGGGCTGGGCAGCGACGGCGTCTTCCTTGGTCACACGCCCGCCGCGGCCTGTCTCTTATACACATCTCCGAGCCC
>CZCA01003935.1_pt1 | contig 20556 bp, 17 predicted proteins | sample 591981 | NCBI WGS metagenome assembly CZCA01 (sample SAMEA3556810, study PRJEB10932) | anaerobic digester metagenome
GTCTGAAAGACGTTCAACCCAGGTGAGGGATTGAAACAACGCGTCGCGCTGCCGATGCGTGACGAACGGCAAGTCTGAAAGACGTTCAACCCAGGTGAGGGATTGAAACCGGAGTTGGTGGATGATGCAGCCGCCAACTCGCAGGTCTGAAAGACGTTCAACCCAGGTGAGGGATTGAAACATCTGGTTTGCGACGCACGGCAGCGAGGCAGGGAGTCTGAAAGACGTTCAACCCAGGTGAGGGATTGAAACGAATTGAATAACATTGGCATTCAGTTGCGCCAGGCGTCTGAAAGACGTTCAACCCAGGTGAGGGATTGAAACAGTATCTGTGGCAGCCTGGCCTGCAAGCAGGTCAGGTCTGAAAGACGTTCAACCCAGGTGAGGGATTGAAACAGTGTCTTTGCGGCTACTTCGTTTCGCCGCTTCATGGTCTGAAAGACGTTCAACCCAGGTGAGGGATTGAAACTGGTGGAGAGTTCCGCCGCCAATTTTGCAGTGGCGGTCTGAAAGACGTTCAACCCAGGTGAGGGATTGAAACATCGCCGGCGTGAAATTCCGGGCTGTGTTCCAGCTCGGTCTGAAAGACGTTCAACCCAGGTGAGGGATTGAAACATAGCCCCCAATCCGCCATCGCCCTTGTACCAGAGTCTGAAAGACGTTCAACCCAGGTGAGGGATTGAAACTCCTCGACTAGCTGCACAATGTGTGGCAGAAACTCGTCTGAAAGACGTTCAACCCAGGTGAGGGATTGAAACCATCATAATTACCGTCCATTCCACCAAATGATATCAGTCTGAAAGACGTTCAACCCAGGTGAGGGATTGAAACTTCTGACACTAGCCTCGGACGCCGTGACCACGCCCGGTCTGAAAGACGTTCAACCCAGGTGAGGGATTGAAACCTGAATCAGGCACACGGCGAAAACTTCGCAGCGTAGTCTGAAAGACGTTCAACCCAGGTGAGGGATTGAAACTTTCGATCAACTCCGAGAGCATCTCGCCATCGGATGGGTCTGAAAGACGTTCAACCCAGGTGAGGGATTGAAACTGACATTGTGTTGCGCGCAGTGTCCGATACAGTGTGTCTGAAAGACGTTCAACCCAGGTGAGGGATTGAAACTGGCAACTGGCTCGCTGTTTCATCACGGGCTGGCCTGTCTGAAAGACGTTCAACCCAGGTGAGGGATTGAAACCCTTCAACTCTTCCAATATGGTTGAAGGCACGGCGAGTCTGAAAGACGTTCAACCCAGGTGAGGGATTGAAACCGTCGCATTCTCCACCGGCAAGGATTCGACCTGTGTGTCTGAAAGACGTTCAACCCAGGTGAGGGATTGAAACTTGTGGTCGTCTGTCCACACAACCGTGCCTTTGGGTCTGAAAGACGTTCAACCCAGGTGAGGGATTGAAACTGTGGACGAATACCTCAGATGCTGGAATGCGTCTGAGGTCTGAAAGACGTTCAACCCAGGTGAGGGATTGAAACTCTCATGGCACTGGTAGCAGCGCCAGCGCCACTCACGTCTGAAAGACGTTCAACCCAGGTGAGGGATTGAAACTTAATCTTCCAGGCCGCCGGGCAACCCAGCCTTCCGGGTCTGAAAGACGTTCAACCCAGGTGAGGGATTGAAACTCGGACTCGTACAACGCCACGTTCTCGTGAGCGTCGTCTGAAAGACGTTCAACCCAGGTGAGGGATTGAAACGTCGATCTATGCCGCATCTGGCTGGCGCCCGCCGTCGTCTGAAAGACGTTCAACCCAGGTGAGGGATTGAAACTGGTGCAACCTGCCGCCAACGCCGCAGGAAATGGCGTCTGAAAGACGTTCAACCCAGGTGAGGGATTGAAACCCCGGCAAGCTCGCTGACATTGCGCCACTCCGGTAGTCTGAAAGACGTTCAACCCAGGTGAGGGATTGAAACTGGTGCGTGCCAAGCAGCCGGGCGGCGAACTGCAGTCTGAAAGACGTTCAACCCAGGTGAGGGATTGAAACTCCGGGCTGTGGCCGTCCTGTCTCCATTGCGCTACCAGGTCTGAAAGACGTTCAACCCAGGTGAGGGATTGAAACCGTCGGGGACGCCGACGCACATATGGGTATGATGTTGTCTGAAAGACGTTCAACCCAGGTGAGGGATTGAAACACGAATGATCGACTTCATTGCCGGTGTTGGGATAGGTCTGAAAGACGTTCAACCCAGGTGAGGGATTGAAACCATCAAGTGCATCAAGTGCATCAGGTACATCAATTCGTCTGAAAGACGTTCAACCCAGGTGAGGGATTGAAACTGGCAGGACGCTTTTTTTTGGGAAGCTGGCCCCAGCGTCTGAAAGACGTTCAACCCAGGTGAGGGATTGAAACCGGCGTTCTGGTTTCTGCCAGAACGCCGAGCAGAGTCTGAAAGACGTTCAACCCAGGTGAGGGATTGAAACGCCCGCTTCCCAGAGGCAGCGGCGTATACGTGAAGGAGTCTGAAAGACGTTCAACCCAGGTGAGGGATTGAAACAGTTCATTGTTGAAGCAGTTGAGGAAAAGCTGAAGTCTGAAAGACGTTCAACCCAGGTGAGGGATTGAAACGGCTGAGGCTCTGCGCCGGGGTCGCATCCGGGCAGAGTCTGAAAGACGTTCAACCCAGGTGAGGGATTGAAACTAGCCCGTCACGACGCCCCAACAGTCGGCAATCGTGTCTGAAAGACGTTCAACCCAGGTGAGGGATTGAAACTGAAAGTGTTTGTTACTGGGCCGCCGCCGACTCTGCGTCTGAAAGACGTTCAACCCAGGTGAGGGATTGAAACAGCCGCACCAGCGACAGATAGCCGCTCGCATCTGTCGTCTGAAAGACGTTCAACCCAGGTGAGGGATTGAAACGCCGCCGAAACCAAACGACGGCAGCGACGGCAGTGAGTCTGAAAGACGTTCAACCCAGGTGAGGGATTGAAACTAGCGAAGTCGCCACGCGCAGTGAGCCGCTCGTCACGTCTGAAAGACGTTCAACCCAGGTGAGGGATTGAAACGAGTAGATGTACGTAGCAACACTACACACAGTGATGTCTGAAAGACGTTCAACCCAGGTGAGGGATTGAAACTCCTGATGCCGAGAGCCTGCCAGAGCAGCGACCGCCGTCTGAAAGACGTTCAACCCAGGTGAGGGATTGAAACAACAAAGAAGGCGCAAAGCAGGCCACCGTCTACCGCGTCTGAAAGACGTTCAACCCAGGTGAGGGATTGAAACTCGCCCACGCGCGCAGTTCCTCATATGTTGGCGGCATGTCTGAAAGACGTTCAACCCAGGTGAGGGATTGAAACCCTGGTAGATGCTCATTCGCTCCGGCGTGAACTTGGTCTGAAAGACGTTCAACCCAGGTGAGGGATTGAAACCATCAGGTGCATGAACAGCTGAAAAAAGCTGAAAAGTCTGAAAGACGTTCAACCCAGGTGAGGGATTGAAACAACGCCAGCCACCCGACAAAAGCCCCTCCAGCATCGTCTGAAAGACGTTCAACCCAGGTGAGGGATTGAAACATCGGTGAGCATGGGCGGCTGCTCAGCCCAGGCCGGGTCTGAAAGACGTTCAACCCAGGTGAGGGATTGAAACCTCAGCGTTCGCTCGCTGTACGGTCAACTCCGCCGGTCTGAAAGACGTTCAACCCAGGTGAGGGATTGAAACCGTTATCGGTTCCTCGCGCCACAGGGCAAAACCAAGGTCTGAAAGACGTTCAACCCAGGTGAGGGATTGAAACCAGGAGCAGATCAACAGGATGCAAGCAGAGATGCAAGTCTGAAAGACGTTCAACCCAGGTGAGGGATTGAAACTCTCCAAATAGCACGGCTACCAGGTGCCAAAGGTGGTCTGAAAGACGTTCAACCCAGGTGAGGGATTGAAACAAAATGCCCCAAGCGGCTGAATGTATCCCGTGGATGTCTGAAAGACGTTCAACCCAGGTGAGGGATTGAAACTCTGAGTCATCCATTGAGGACGACTATGAGTGGAGTCTGAAAGACGTTCAACCCAGGTGAGGGATTGAAACGTTTTGCTCGCCGTCGAACCTGGCGATCCGCTCCCGTCTGAAAGACGTTCAACCCAGGTGAGGGATTGAAACTTCGTACGCGCCGAACTTGTCGTAGATGCCGTAGAGTCTGAAAGACGTTCAACCCAGGTGAGGGATTGAAACCCTGCTGTCATCGCGCCAGCGTTCGGTGCGCTTGAGTCTGAAAGACGTTCAACCCAGGTGAGGGATTGAAACAACCATCCGGATCAGCGGGTCCGCGCAAAACAACGGTCTGAAAGACGTTCAACCCAGGTGAGGGATTGAAACGCGGCATCCTTCCCGCAACGTTGACCGCTACCCCAGGTCTGAAAGACGTTCAACCCAGGTGAGGGATTGAAACGGCGCGCTATAGCGCAACATGCCAGATGACAAGGTCTGAAAGACGTTCAACCCAGGTGAGGGATTGAAACAGCGTGGATCTCCTGCGGGATGCGTCCCAACTTCAGTCTGAAAGACGTTCAACCCAGGTGAGGGATTGAAACCCCTTCGGCGCTTTTACAGCATCACCTGCTGGGGGGGTCTGAAAGACGTTCAACCCAGGTGAGGGATTGAAACTGCCGTTGACTACTACCGTCAGTGTCTCGTAGGCGTGTCTGAAAGACGTTCAACCCAGGTGAGGGATTGAAACTTCCTGATCTTCTTTGATTTCGAATGGGATGATGTCGTCTGAAAGACGTTCAACCCAGGTGAGGGATTGAAACTGTTCCGGCTCGTGCGAGAAGTGACTAACAACCAAGTCTGAAAGACGTTCAACCCAGGTGAGGGATTGAAACTCAAAGCGGACGCCGACGAATCGAGGATTGTTGGGTCTGAAAGACGTTCAACCCAGGTGAGGGATTGAAACAGCAACGCAAACGCACTCGCGTGATACGTGTCCAGGTCTGAAAGACGTTCAACCCAGGTGAGGGATTGAAACACTAGCTGTGGCGGCGGCGGCGACTCGGCGGAACACGTCTGAAAGACGTTCAACCCAGGTGAGGGATTGAAACTTGCAACGCGGGGAAGACGGCGCACCTGTATTCGAGTCTGAAAGACGTTCAACCCAGGTGAGGGATTGAAACCTGCGTACATCCGCCGTTCGGTCTGTGCTTCGATGTCTGAAAGACGTTCAACCCAGGTGAGGGATTGAAACCACTCCGTCGATCTGCACGCCGGAATTTACGCTCAGTCTGAAAGACGTTCAACCCAGGTGAGGGATTGAAACACACGAATGCGGGCAGCCTCACGGCGACGCCGCCCTGTCTGAAAGACGTTCAACCCAGGTGAGGGATTGAAACTGGAGTACGCAGGCGTGCCGTTCGACAAGTCTTTGTCTGAAAGACGTTCAACCCAGGTGAGGGATTGAAACTCCCAACAGCGCTGCCAGCGCGCTGGCGTTGGTGGTCTGAAAGACGTTCAACCCAGGTGAGGGATTGAAACAGATCGACGCCGCGCAGATGCGGCGGGAGCGACAGTCTGAAAGACGTTCAACCCAGGTGAGGGATTGAAACCGCTGCCTGGAGCACCGGCGGCACATGTTCGGCTAAGTCTGAAAGACGTTCAACCCAGGTGAGGGATTGAAACCACAGCCGGACACGGGTGGGGCTACCTCTGGCGAAGTCTGAAAGACGTTCAACCCAGGTGAGGGATTGAAACTACGCGGGTGAGCATGAAGCACAAACCGGCGCAGAGTCTGAAAGACGTTCAACCCAGGTGAGGGATTGAAACCGGTGAATGCCGTTGCCAGCACCGCAACCGATTTGGTCTGAAAGACGTTCAACCCAGGTGAGGGATTGAAACATTCCCTGCACCGGCACAGGTGTGAAAGTGTTTGTTAGTCTGAAAGACGTTCAACCCAGGTGAGGGATTGAAACAGCCGGATCGCCTGCTCGGCCGGCCGGTCTACACGGTCTGAAAGACGTTCAACCCAGGTGAGGGATTGAAACTGCCATTGCCTATACGTGAGCCTTATATGCCTACCGTCTGAAAGACGTTCAACCCAGGTGAGGGATTGAAACGCCTACACCAACGCTCACCAGGTTGGTCTGTGCAGCGTCTGAAAGACGTTCAACCCAGGTGAGGGATTGAAACGGACGCTGGGAGCGGAGAATCAGCAAGGGCTTGACGAGTCTGAAAGACGTTCAACCCAGGTGAGGGATTGAAACAATTTCAGGCCACCCTTGCCGCAGAATAGCCAATTGGTCTGAAAGACGTTCAACCCAGGTGAGGGATTGAAACTTCCTGGTGTTGGAGTGGCTGCGATGAAAGAACCACGTCTGAAAGACGTTCAACCCAGGTGAGGGATTGAAACTTCAAAACAACCAGCCAGGCGCCTGAACTGCGCACGTCTGAAAGACGTTCAACCCAGGTGAGGGATTGAAACTTCGAGGCGGAGGTGACGAGCGGCTCACTGCGCGTGTCTGAAAGACGTTCAACCCAGGTGAGGGATTGAAACTAACATCGCGCCTAACGTCGCTTCGGCATCGGCGAGTCTGAAAGACGTTCAACCCAGGTGAGGGATTGAAACACTTGGTGGGCGCGCTGTGGACTCTGGAAATTTCAGGTCTGAAAGACGTTCAACCCAGGTGAGGGATTGAAACCGCTACGGGTGTTGGCTCCACACTCGATACAATGCCGGTCTGAAAGACGTTCAACCCAGGTGAGGGATTGAAACTCGATAGTGCGGTCGGCCTGGTTGACGCTGACGCGGTCTGAAAGACGTTCAACCCAGGTGAGGGATTGAAACGGTAGGTGCGTCATCGATAGATTTGACCTGTAACGTCTGAAAGACGTTCAACCCAGGTGAGGGATTGAAACTGCTGGCCGGCATTGGCTGGCTGGAGGCGCGCGGTCTGAAAGACGTTCAACCCAGGTGAGGGATTGAAACTGGATGTTTTGAGCCTCGGCAGCGAGAGCGCCAAGTCTGAAAGACGTTCAACCCAGGTGAGGGATTGAAACAATAGGTTGTCTGGCGCCTGGCATATGCGAGAATCGTCTGAAAGACGTTCAACCCAGGTGAGGGATTGAAACAATTCGCTCTGCGGTGGATTGCCCGCCACGCTCAGGTCTGAAAGACGTTCAACCCAGGTGAGGGATTGAAACAGCATTTGGCAACACTGCCGCCAACTCTCGCGCCAGTCTGAAAGACGTTCAACCCAGGTGAGGGATTGAAACTCACAAGTTGGTGGATTGTCAGCGGTGGCTCGGCCTGTCTGAAAGACGTTCAACCCAGGTGAGGGATTGAAACTTTCACGGTCACCGGCGGCGGGATTGTGTCGGCTGGGTCTGAAAGACGTTCAACCCAGGTGAGGGATTGAAACGAGCAGGTACGCCCGCTGGATGAAAGCATCCACCGTCTGAAAGACGTTCAACCCAGGTGAGGGATTGAAACAGAAAATGTTGTTGGCCATGTGGAATCCGCTGTAGGTCTGAAAGACGTTCAACCCAGGTGAGGGATTGAAACCATGCACCTGGTGCACCTGATGCACCCGCTTAGCTCGTCTGAAAGACGTTCAACCCAGGTGAGGGATTGAAACCAATGCCGAAAGAATCCCCCCTCTGGTCGATTTCGGTCTGAAAGACGTTCAACCCAGGTGAGGGATTGAAACGAAACGTGCGGCGGCTTCGGCGCCAGCGGCGCTTGAGTCTGAAAGACGTTCAACCCAGGTGAGGGATTGAAACTGACGCCTGAAAACTGTAGAGATTTGCACACACCTGGTCTGAAAGACGTTCAACCCAGGTGAGGGATTGAAACTGGCTGTCCGCCGACGCACGCAGCGCCGACATCCAGTCTGAAAGACGTTCAACCCAGGTGAGGGATTGAAACACTATCTCTTGCAATGGAAATTCGAGATGTGGGCAGTCTGAAAGACGTTCAACCCAGGTGAGGGATTGAAACGCTTCCCCTGGATGGTAAGCGCCCGCTCGCCAATGTCTGAAAGACGTTCAACCCAGGTGAGGGATTGAAACTCTTTGGTGCTGCCAGGTACTTTGCGATGCGGTCTGGTCTGAAAGACGTTCAACCCAGGTGAGGGATTGAAACTTTTTCCTCTCCGGCGTGCCTGCGGCGTGGTTGGGTCTGAAAGACGTTCAACCCAGGTGAGGGATTGAAACGAATCCCGTCATGCCGGCGCCACGAGCCGACACGTCTGAAAGACGTTCAACCCAGGTGAGGGATTGAAACTCATGCATCGTTGCGCCATTCCTCCGGTGCTGTCAGTCTGAAAGACGTTCAACCCAGGTGAGGGATTGAAACGAGTTCTCGTGCGCTGGTGACTGGACTGTGTACGGTCTGAAAGACGTTCAACCCAGGTGAGGGATTGAAACCTTGACCTTACCGGCCGCATCCGTGCAGCGCGTGAACGTCTGAAAGACGTTCAACCCAGGTGAGGGATTGAAACGTACGATAAGGGGATAGAGTCTGGCGCTGGTGGCGTGTCTGAAAGACGTTCAACCCAGGTGAGGGATTGAAACCACAAATTACACGGTGATTTGGAGGCTTGACGCTATGTCTGAAAGACGTTCAACCCAGGTGAGGGATTGAAACACGTTGCCGACGGATACGCTCAATTCCGTCGCTCCGTCTGAAAGACGTTCAACCCAGGTGAGGGATTGAAACATATGTTCATATGTTCACTCCTTTCAGCACCCTGTCGTCTGAAAGACGTTCAACCCAGGTGAGGGATTGAAACTCGGCTTGTCCCGTTCCAACTGTTGCAGCAACTCACGTCTGAAAGACGTTCAACCCAGGTGAGGGATTGAAACTTGGAGAATGATTCCGAGGAGGATCAAGACAATGACGTCTGAAAGACGTTCAACCCAGGTGAGGGATTGAAACTCGCCGGTGACGCTATCCAGCAGCGCCGCTTGCTGGTCTGAAAGACGTTCAACCCAGGTGAGGGATTGAAACCATTAGGTCGCGCAACGGAGATGCATCGGCGTGGAGTCTGAAAGACGTTCAACCCAGGTGAGGGATTGAAACGAGCGTGCGCCCGGCGGTCGGCATCAGCGGCTCGTTGTCTGAAAGACGTTCAACCCAGGTGAGGGATTGAAACTCAAAGCGGACGCCGACGAATCGAGGATTGTTGGGTCTGAAAGACGTTCAACCCAGGTGAGGGATTGAAACGCCAAGCGCCTGCGCGCCGAGTTGCGCCTGCCGAGTCTGAAAGACGTTCAACCCAGGTGAGGGATTGAAACGGCAAGAGCGCGCTGAGCGCATGGTGGCAGATGCAGTCTGAAAGACGTTCAACCCAGGTGAGGGATTGAAACTGATGAATTATACAGGTTGAGGCGTTGCATCGGCGGTCTGAAAGACGTTCAACCCAGGTGAGGGATTGAAACCCTGCTCCCACGAGATGCGCAGCGCGCCGTCGTCCAGTCTGAAAGACGTTCAACCCAGGTGAGGGATTGAAACTCTCCCTGTTGTTGTGTCGATCCGCTTGGCCTTGGTCTGAAAGACGTTCAACCCAGGTGAGGGATTGAAACTGCGCTCAAGCCCGCCTCTGCCAGCGCCTTGCCCGGTCTGAAAGACGTTCAACCCAGGTGAGGGATTGAAACTGCTCAGTTTGCTCACATAGATCGGCGCTTGCGGCTGGTCTGAAAGACGTTCAACCCAGGTGAGGGATTGAAACTCGCGGGTGCGGTAGCCGTTCGCTGCCTGGAGCACCGTCTGAAAGACGTTCAACCCAGGTGAGGGATTGAAACGGCGATTGGGCGGGAGCGTGGGAAAGCCTCAAGGGGTCTGAAAGACGTTCAACCCAGGTGAGGGATTGAAACTGCCGTGATGCGTGTCGCGTGGACGCATCGAACCGCGTCTGAAAGACGTTCAACCCAGGTGAGGGATTGAAACTCGAGCGGTGATGGCCGGGAGCCTGTCAGCTACTCGGTCTGAAAGACGTTCAACCCAGGTGAGGGATTGAAACACGCGCGACGACGTAACCGGCAAGATCGTCGTCGGCGTCTGAAAGACGTTCAACCCAGGTGAGGGATTGAAACTCGACGACAGCCTGCTGTGCAATGGCGCGCAGGATCGACATCGGTCTGAAAGACGTTCAACCCAGGTGAGGGATTGAAACTCAGCTTTCGGGTGATACGCCGACACGAGAATGGCAGTCTGAAAGACGTTCAACCCAGGTGAGGGATTGAAACACGCCTGGTTGAATCTGACAACATCTAGGCAATTTTGTCTGAAAGACGTTCAACCCAGGTGAGGGATTGAAACTCATGACGGATGTTGAGATTGTAGAACGCGAGGAGGTCTGAAAGACGTTCAACCCAGGTGAGGGATTGAAACCGACAATTGCGCCCCGAACAGTCAACGTGCCGCCGTCTGAAAGACGTTCAACCCAGGTGAGGGATTGAAACTGCTCGACTCCGAACAGGTGTTCTGCAACCTCGCGGTCTGAAAGACGTTCAACCCAGGTGAGGGATTGAAACACCGATTTGCGTCTGATCAGATGCAACGCTTGCGGGTCTGAAAGACGTTCAACCCAGGTGAGGGATTGAAACACCGGGACGGTGCGTCTGACGGATGCGATGTACGCGTCTGAAAGACGTTCAACCCAGGTGAGGGATTGAAACTGTTCGCGTCGCCATTGTCATCTCTCACAAAAAAGGTCTGAAAGACGTTCAACCCAGGTGAGGGATTGAAACAGACGTATCGCTGGAAGTGCAGAAAATATCTGCTGTCTGAAAGACGTTCAACCCAGGTGAGGGATTGAAACTTATCAGATATGCGCGCCGCGTTGTATGGCGTCTCGTCTGAAAGACGTTCAACCCAGGTGAGGGATTGAAACCGGCGATAGTTGGCTACCGTGCACGAAAGTCAATCTGTCTGAAAGACGTTCAACCCAGGTGAGGGATTGAAACTGCGATTGACTATCTGCTATCCCTCTCATACTCCTGTCTGAAAGACGTTCAACCCAGGTGAGGGATTGAAACACTGATCTCCTGATCCCTATTCTCGATCATCCATTGTCTGAAAGACGTTCAACCCAGGTGAGGGATTGAAACTTATCAGATATGCGCGCCGCGTTGTATGGCGTCTCAGTCTGAAAGACGTTCAACCCAGGTGAGGGATTGAAACTTGTCCTTCAGGAAAAGAGGGGAGGGGAAGGGCGGCGTCTGAAAGACGTTCAACCCAGGTGAGGGATTGAAACAACCATCGAAATCACCTCCTCGACCGACCGCCCGTAGGTCTGAAAGACGTTCAACCCAGGTGAGGGATTGAAACATTTGGGAATCGGCATCATTGTAGGCGCAATCGTCGGGTCTGAAAGACGTTCAACCCAGGTGAGGGATTGAAACTTCCCGACTATCGTAAATGTCGTCAACCATCGAAATGTCTGAAAGACGTTCAACCCAGGTGAGGGATTGAAACTCTGCTGTATGCGACAGGCGTCGGTGTTGGAGATTCGTCTGAAAGACGTTCAACCCAGGTGAGGGATTGAAACTGTCCCAGTAGAATCGACAGGGAACGAATCGCATCGTCTGAAAGACGTTCAACCCAGGTGAGGGATTGAAACTACGCCCTTCCTGCGCCCGGAAGAACGTATGTGATGTCTGAAAGACGTTCAACCCAGGTGAGGGATTGAAACGTCGAAAAAATCCTGTGCTGCCTCTTCGTCTGCTCGTCTGAAAGACGTTCAACCCAGGTGAGGGATTGAAACCCGTCCCCTGTTCGCGTGGCGATAACGAATAACAGTGTCTGAAAGACGTTCAACCCAGGTGAGGGATTGAAACTACGCGATTGCACTTGAGGGCGCAACGGCGTACTTCGTCTGAAAGACGTTCAACCCAGGTGAGGGATTGAAACTTTGCCATCACCCACGCAGCAATGGCGGCCTCGATGTCTGAAAGACGTTCAACCCAGGTGAGGGATTGAAACTTCAGTCAATCGAAGCTCGCTTCTGGAAGGCTTGAGTCTGAAAGACGTTCAACCCAGGTGAGGGATTGAAACGCCGACCTTATGCACTTTCAATGCCACCCTGCCGAGTCTGAAAGACGTTCAACCCAGGTGAGGGATTGAAACTTCACCGATCAGATTGCAGCAATTCTTGAAGAAAAGTCTGAAAGACGTTCAACCCAGGTGAGGGATTGAAACTTCGGGCCCCTGCCTGAAGTGCGGCGGCGAAGATCGTCTGAAAGACGTTCAACCCAGGTGAGGGATTGAAACTTTGTCGTTATCGTATCGCCATTTGACACCTTCAGAGTCTGAAAGACGTTCAACCCAGGTGAGGGATTGAAACCCGAGCTCGAACACATGCCAGCCTGCGAGTTGAGCCGTCTGAAAGACGTTCAACCCAGGTGAGGGATTGAAACTGTGCTACTATGTGGCCATGCGGTGCGTTTTTCCTGGTCTGAAAGACGTTCAACCCAGGTGAGGGATTGAAACCGACTACTTCCAGCTTCTCCAAGACAACCTCGCGCAGTCTGAAAGACGTTCAACCCAGGTGAGGGATTGAAACCGATCTGCGGAAAGCTCAACGGCGTCGAGGCGGCAAGTCTGAAAGACGTTCAACCCAGGTGAGGGATTGAAACGGCAATCGAGCACGGCGACGATCCACGGATGCGCAGTCTGAAAGACGTTCAACCCAGGTGAGGGATTGAAACACTGAACTCGGCGTTGCGCTCCAGCCGGTGGCGAGTCTGAAAGACGTTCAACCCAGGTGAGGGATTGAAACCTGTCGAACGGGGCAACATTGGCGATGTTGTTCCGGTCTGAAAGACGTTCAACCCAGGTGAGGGATTGAAACATCTCGGTGTGCTCGCGCTGCAACTCTCGAAGGTGGGTCTGAAAGACGTTCAACCCAGGTGAGGGATTGAAACCATAGCCTCACAACAAAAAAGCGGAGCGCTGTCGCTGTCTGAAAGACGTTCAACCCAGGTGAGGGATTGAAACTACAAATAGGCTGCCGCCAGAACAGCACCCACCAGTCTGAAAGACGTTCAACCCAGGTGAGGGATTGAAACTAGCGGCATGATCAGTGCGCCAAACCTGGCCATCAGTCTGAAAGACGTTCAACCCAGGTGAGGGATTGAAACTCGCCTGGCAACCCGCAGACTGCGGCGCAGTTGGCGTCTGAAAGACGTTCAACCCAGGTGAGGGATTGAAACGATGTGCGCCGCCGGGTAGCGGCTGCCGACGTTCTGTCTGAAAGACGTTCAACCCAGGTGAGGGATTGAAACCATCGGCGGCGCTTCCTGGCGCTGATGCGCTGGCGTCTGAAAGACGTTCAACCCAGGTGAGGGATTGAAACAAATTTTTGGCCCCGGCGACGACTACGCAGGCCGAGTCTGAAAGACGTTCAACCCAGGTGAGGGATTGAAACCCCACGAAACTGCCTGGTTCTCTTCTCGGCACCTTACGTCTGAAAGACGTTCAACCCAGGTGAGGGATTGAAACCAAAATTACCGATAGCTCTATTATCTCCTGCTATCGTCTGAAAGACGTTCAACCCAGGTGAGGGATTGAAACTTGCTGCGCAAGTTGCGGGCGTCTGGCGCCGACTCGTCTGAAAGACGTTCAACCCAGGTGAGGGATTGAAACCCTGCCTTGGCGTTGTTCTGCCCGCCGGATTGAGGTCTGAAAGACGTTCAACCCAGGTGAGGGATTGAAACCCTGCTTCAATGAGGCTGCCAACGATACTGCTGTTGGTCTGAAAGACGTTCAACCCAGGTGAGGGATTGAAACCTTGACTGCCTTTTTCAGTGCCATACGAATATCTCGTCTGAAAGACGTTCAACCCAGGTGAGGGATTGAAACACTTGTGGGCACGCTATAGCCTAGCCGCACATCAGGTCTGAAAGACGTTCAACCCAGGTGAGGGATTGAAACAAGCTCCACATGAACGCCCATGCCAGGCAGACCATCGTCTGAAAGACGTTCAACCCAGGTGAGGGATTGAAACTTGGCGCTTAAGCTCAGCATCCAGCAGCGCATACAGTCTGAAAGACGTTCAACCCAGGTGAGGGATTGAAACTTCAACAACTAGCGACACTAGCCTCGGACGCCGTGAGTCTGAAAGACGTTCAACCCAGGTGAGGGATTGAAACGGATGGTGGCCGGGCGCATCTACGGCGCAGCCAGCGTCTGAAAGACGTTCAACCCAGGTGAGGGATTGAAACTTACACCTTCTCGCTGGTACTGGTAGACGAAGCGGAGGTCTGAAAGACGTTCAACCCAGGTGAGGGATTGAAACAGCGACGATTGCCCGCTGGTCGATTGCGGCGTTGTGGTCTGAAAGACGTTCAACCCAGGTGAGGGATTGAAACCGGCATATCTGGCCGCCAAAGACGAAGCCACCGAAGGTCTGAAAGACGTTCAACCCAGGTGAGGGATTGAAACATTTAGTGTCGCTCAAGGGAGTAGTTTCTGCGACCACGGTCTGAAAGACGTTCAACCCAGGTGAGGGATTGAAACTCGGCGGGGATGCGAACGCCTCATCCGATTCCTGCGGTCTGAAAGACGTTCAACCCAGGTGAGGGATTGAAACGCCTCACTGGCGCGATTCTGGCCGGCGCGTATGCCAGGTCTGAAAGACGTTCAACCCAGGTGAGGGATTGAAACTCGTCGCTGCGCAACGCCGCAGCCAGGGAGCAGCGCCGGTCTGAAAGACGTTCAACCCAGGTGAGGGATTGAAACCGCAACCACGCCACATCTCGGCCAGGCGGTAGACGGGGTCTGAAAGACGTTCAACCCAGGTGAGGGATTGAAACCTTTGTCGCGCCGGAACCGGCGACGATTCAGCCCTGGTCTGAAAGACGTTCAACCCAGGTGAGGGATTGAAACGCCGGGCGTCATCGGGCGGCATGGAAACGCACGCGGGTCTGAAAGACGTTCAACCCAGGTGAGGGATTGAAACTTTGCAGCGTGCAATCCTGTGCAAGCTGCAAAGCGGGTCTGAAAGACGTTCAACCCAGGTGAGGGATTGAAACCCTGGCGCTTCTCCCACCACAACGCCAGCCGGTCGGGTCTGAAAGACGTTCAACCCAGGTGAGGGATTGAAACGGCCAGATTGTGGCAGGTGCGACAGGCGAAGGGGGCGGGTCTGAAAGACGTTCAACCCAGGTGAGGGATTGAAACCTACCGAGAAGGTCGTCACCGGCCCCCCACTGGGGGTCTGAAAGACGTTCAACCCAGGTGAGGGATTGAAACACAGCGTGAGCGAGCGAATTGAAGCGCCGGGCAAGGTCTGAAAGACGTTCAACCCAGGTGAGGGATTGAAACCTGAAAGTATGTGGGACTTTCGCCTGCGCCCATCTTGGTCTGAAAGACGTTCAACCCAGGTGAGGGATTGAAACAAGACCATCTGTCTCGATGACAATCTCCGTGTGACGGTCTGAAAGACGTTCAACCCAGGTGAGGGATTGAAACAAATGGCTCAAACTCATCCGAGACTGTGAAGTTTCGGTCTGAAAGACGTTCAACCCAGGTGAGGGATTGAAACTCCCCGACATGGTGCAGGCGGCGATCACCAACAACGGGTCTGAAAGACGTTCAACCCAGGTGAGGGATTGAAACCTTGGTCTTGGCGTTGACCAGCGTCTGATCCGTCCAGGTCTGAAAGACGTTCAACCCAGGTGAGGGATTGAAACGCCTTGATTGACTACTTTCTGGTGAGCCGGTCAAGGTCTGAAAGACGTTCAACCCAGGTGAGGGATTGAAACTCGCGGTCATGTTGCCGCGCGCAGAGTGGACAAGGGTCTGAAAGACGTTCAACCCAGGTGAGGGATTGAAACAGGGACTTGCACCCCGTCGCAGGCGTCAACCTGCCGGTCTGAAAGACGTTCAACCCAGGTGAGGGATTGAAACAACCCTGCGCGGTGACGAGAAGAAAGTAGAGCCGGTGCAGGTCTGAAAGACGTTCAACCCAGGTGAGGGATTGAAACGAGCGTGATTACTTCGCAGACGTGGCAAGCAACGAAGGTCTGAAAGACGTTCAACCCAGGTGAGGGATTGAAACGTTGCGCTTGTCGCCAGCGCGCCGCTCTCTGAGGAGGTCTGAAAGACGTTCAACCCAGGTGAGGGATTGAAACACGCGCGCGTAGAGGTTGGCGCTGTCGAACGCGCCGCGGTCTGAAAGACGTTCAACCCAGGTGAGGGATTGAAACATCAATGAGCGTGCAAGCCAGTGGTATTCCTGCAGGTCTGAAAGACGTTCAACCCAGGTGAGGGATTGAAACCGTTAGTGTTCAATGCAAACAAGAGATTGAGACCACTGGTCTGAAAGACGTTCAACCCAGGTGAGGGATTGAAACTGAAGCTCCGTGAAGACGACGCCCCACCGATACCGGTCTGAAAGACGTTCAACCCAGGTGAGGGATTGAAACAGGGATTGGAAGCGCGCCGGAGCGCGCAGACTCTCCGGTCTGAAAGACGTTCAACCCAGGTGAGGGATTGAAACTTCACGGAGCTTCAGACATGGTTGCAGACGCCGATGGTCTGAAAGACGTTCAACCCAGGTGAGGGATTGAAACTGATGCTGCGCATCTGCTGGAACAACACAGCATCGGTCTGAAAGACGTTCAACCCAGGTGAGGGATTGAAACACTTCGCTTCGCTACGTTCCTCCGACGCCGCGCATGGTCTGAAAGACGTTCAACCCAGGTGAGGGATTGAAACTTAGCGTCGCTGACGTACTGGCTGATCCGGCAGTCGGGTCTGAAAGACGTTCAACCCAGGTGAGGGATTGAAACCCTTCAACTCTTCCAATATGGTTGAAGGCACGGCGAAGGTCTGAAAGACGTTCAACCCAGGTGAGGGATTGAAACAGGTGTTCGGCGCTTACGTCGAAGACGACCGGCTGAGGTCTGAAAGACGTTCAACCCAGGTGAGGGATTGAAACCGACCGCAAGATTGCGCCCACTGGTGCACTCAACCGGTCTGAAAGACGTTCAACCCAGGTGAGGGATTGAAACCCTGATGACCCGCTACGTGGCGCAGGAGGCGCAGCGGTCTGAAAGACGTTCAACCCAGGTGAGGGATTGAAACTAACCGACGGGCAGGAAGCCTTGCTCCCTGCCCAAGGTCTGAAAGACGTTCAACCCAGGTGAGGGATTGAAACCACAGACCTGGACGTTTACCAGGTCAGGATCGCCGAGGTCTGAAAGACGTTCAACCCAGGTGAGGGATTGAAACCGTTGCGTCTCCCGGCCAGTCTGGTGCAACCAACCTGGTCTGAAAGACGTTCAACCCAGGTGAGGGATTGAAACTGGAACTGATCATCGAGACGAACGCCGACCAGGTAGGTCTGAAAGACGTTCAACCCAGGTGAGGGATTGAAACCCGGCAACTTGCTACCCACCAACTCGCCCCACTCCGGTCTGAAAGACGTTCAACCCAGGTGAGGGATTGAAACCGCACAGTTTGCGGAGCAGTTCGGCGGTGCTGAGGGGTCTGAAAGACGTTCAACCCAGGTGAGGGATTGAAACTGCGAAGGCGCTGGAAATGGAAGAGGGGAAGAATGGGTCTGAAAGACGTTCAACCCAGGTGAGGGATTGAAACAGCAGGTCTTCGTCGATCACGTCGGTGAATCCAAGGTCTGAAAGACGTTCAACCCAGGTGAGGGATTGAAACTCCCGACAACCGACGACAGCCTGGTGAGCGTGCCCGGTCTGAAAGACGTTCAACCCAGGTGAGGGATTGAAACTATCGATGGCAAGGGCACGCCGTGCAAGGAATTGCGGGTCTGAAAGACGTTCAACCCAGGTGAGGGATTGAAACCCACCATCTACGGCTACACCACGCATCCGCGCCGCAGGTCTGAAAGACGTTCAACCCAGGTGAGGGATTGAAACTTCGGATGCTCGCGCAGACTCGCGTGCGCTTCAACGGTCTGAAAGACGTTCAACCCAGGTGAGGGATTGAAACTGGCGTTTCTGCGATGACGGGGCGCTGCTTATCCATGGTCTGAAAGACGTTCAACCCAGGTGAGGGATTGAAACCGCAAGGCCATCGCTGCGGGGTTGGCGGCAAGCGGGTCTGAAAGACGTTCAACCCAGGTGAGGGATTGAAACTCCCCGCCAATCCTCACTAGCAACGCGCCCCTTTCTGGTCTGAAAGACGTTCAACCCAGGTGAGGGATTGAAACAATCTCCATTCCTATCTCCTTCCCGCAAAGCCGATTGGTCTGAAAGACGTTCAACCCAGGTGAGGGATTGAAACGTCTGCCGTCGTGTTGCCAGCGGTAGCGACGAACGAGGTCTGAAAGACGTTCAACCCAGGTGAGGGATTGAAACGAGAGTGATGAGACCGAACCGGGAACGATAGTGCAGGTCTGAAAGACGTTCAACCCAGGTGAGGGATTGAAACTTCATGATTTGCCTATTTCCCTAGAATAGCATTTCGGGTCTGAAAGACGTTCAACCCAGGTGAGGGATTGAAACTCTACGCAACAATCGTGCGGTTACCTGGCACACTGGTCTGAAAGACGTTCAACCCAGGTGAGGGATTGAAACTGAGCCGGTCAACTGGGCAGCGCTCTACTGCTACAGGTCTGAAAGACGTTCAACCCAGGTGAGGGATTGAAACTCTCGCATCTTGCGCGACGAGCGATGGCCGTCTAAGGTCTGAAAGACGTTCAACCCAGGTGAGGGATTGAAACTCTTGAGCTTTGTGAGATGTCGCATCAAATCGTACTGGTCTGAAAGACGTTCAACCCAGGTGAGGGATTGAAACCATTGTGTTGGCTCTAGCACTTGCGGCGGCGGCCAGGTCTGAAAGACGTTCAACCCAGGTGAGGGATTGAAACCGACCAGCATCTGCATGATCGGCGGCGTCACTGCAGGTCTGAAAGACGTTCAACCCAGGTGAGGGATTGAAACATTTTCTAAGCCAACCTACACGCAGGGGTGCGACTGGGTCTGAAAGACGTTCAACCCAGGTGAGGGATTGAAACAGCGTCGTTGACGCCTGTACCGTTGCCAGCATACAGGGTCTGAAAGACGTTCAACCCAGGTGAGGGATTGAAACTTGGAGATCCGCAGTTCTTGCAGTGCGTATGCTTGGGTCTGAAAGACGTTCAACCCAGGTGAGGGATTGAAACATCTTTTCCAAAGAGCAGGGCGCCGATTTGGTGGAGGTCTGAAAGACGTTCAACCCAGGTGAGGGATTGAAACTGTTGTGCGGCCACTGGTGGGGGTGCAATCGTGAGGTCTGAAAGACGTTCAACCCAGGTGAGGGATTGAAACGTCAACGTCGAGGCTGACCACCGTTGCCCAAGCCACGGTCTGAAAGACGTTCAACCCAGGTGAGGGATTGAAACCACTTGTCGGGATACTGGTCAAAAAGCACGATGTGAGGTCTGAAAGACGTTCAACCCAGGTGAGGGATTGAAACTGCCCTCACGTTGATTTTAGTGGCAGACGATGTAGGTCTGAAAGACGTTCAACCCAGGTGAGGGATTGAAACCTTTGAGCAGCGCATCGTGCGTCTTGAGCGTGTCGGTCTGAAAGACGTTCAACCCAGGTGAGGGATTGAAACTCCGCCCAGGTCACGACATCCGGCGTCATCTGGAGGTCTGAAAGACGTTCAACCCAGGTGAGGGATTGAAACTTGCGCTTGCCCGCTGTGCTCCCCCAGGGCGTCGGCGGTCTGAAAGACGTTCAACCCAGGTGAGGGATTGAAACATGATTCATCCGCAACATAGACCCTCCATTGTTGTGGTCTGAAAGACGTTCAACCCAGGTGAGGGATTGAAACGTCGGCGGGTTGGATGGGCGGTCGCTGCGAGACATCGGTCTGAAAGACGTTCAACCCAGGTGAGGGATTGAAACTCTCGCATCTTGCGCGACGAGCGATGGCCGTCTAAGGTCTGAAAGACGTTCAACCCAGGTGAGGGATTGAAACGATGGCGTGGCCGGCGCTAAGCGGCGCGTCCTGGAGGTCTGAAAGACGTTCAACCCAGGTGAGGGATTGAAACAATCTGCTACGCGATGCTGGATTGATTGACCTGTAGGTCTGAAAGACGTTCAACCCAGGTGAGGGATTGAAACGCTTTTTATTTTGTCGTGGAAATGAAATAAGTAGGGGGTCTGAAAGACGTTCAACCCAGGTGAGGGATTGAAACTACAGATTTTCTGCTCTCCAGAATCTTTATGCATGGGTCTGAAAGACGTTCAACCCAGGTGAGGGATTGAAACCGCAAACTCAACGCGATACCACTGGTCATCGACAAGGTCTGAAAGACGTTCAACCCAGGTGAGGGATTGAAACCCCAATGGTAGACGGACTGATTGCGCTTCGTGAGTTGGTCTGAAAGACGTTCAACCCAGGTGAGGGATTGAAACCACACCGATAGACTGGGGAGGGGTGAACGTGCTCGTGGTCTGAAAGACGTTCAACCCAGGTGAGGGATTGAAACAAATCCTACGACAGCGACAGCGTGACCGGCTTCTGGGGTCTGAAAGACGTTCAACCCAGGTGAGGGATTGAAACACCTTTGTCTTCGCCCGCTTCGGTGCAGCCTCAGGGTCTGAAAGACGTTCAACCCAGGTGAGGAGGGAAGGACAAAACATAAGGCATTAAAAACA
>CZCA01003370.1_pt1 | contig 20553 bp, 21 predicted proteins | sample 591981 | NCBI WGS metagenome assembly CZCA01 (sample SAMEA3556810, study PRJEB10932) | anaerobic digester metagenome
TCGAACTGCAGCGAGGCGTCGTTGAGACGCAGCTTCTCGAGCGAATCGCGCAGTTGGTCGTACTCGGACGACTCCACCGGATACAGGCCGGCGAACACCTGCGGCTTGATCTCCTTGAAACCGGGCAGCGCGGCGGCGGCAGGTCGATTCGCCAGCGTGACGGTATCACCCACCTTGGCAGCTTCCAGCTCCTTGATGCCAGCGATGATGAAGCCCACCTCGCCCGCCCGCAGTGCGTCACGCCCGACCGAGCGCGGCGTGAAGACGCCCACCTGGTCGCAAGGGTACTGCGCGCCGGTCGACATCAGCAGGATGCGATCCTTGGGCTTGAGCACGCCGTCGACCACGCGCACCAGCATGACGACGCCGACGTAGTTGTCGAACCAGGAATCGATGATCAGGGCCTTGAGGGGGCCGTCCGGATCACCCTTGGGCGGCGGCACGCGCGCCACGATAGCCTCGAGCACGTCCTCAACACCGAGCCCAGTCTTGGCCGAACACAGGATCGCCTCGGAGGCATCGACCCCGATCACGTCCTCGATCTCCCCGCGCGCGTTGTCGGGATCGGCTGCCGGCAGGTCGATCTTGTTAAGTACCGGCACCACCTCGACGTCGAGGTCTAGCGCGGTGTAACAATTGGCCACGGTCTGCGCCTCGACGCCCTGCGAGGCATCGACCACGAGCAGCGCCCCCTCGCAGGCAGCCAGCGACCGGCTCACCTCATAGGAGAAGTCGACGTGGCCCGGCGTGTCGATCAGGTTGAGGTTGTAGATCTGCCCGTCCTTGGCCTTGTAATGCAGGGCCGCGGTCTGCGCCTTGATCGTGATGCCACGTTCGCGCTCGATGTCCATCGAGTCAAGGACCTGCTCCTCCATCTCACGCTCGGACAGGCCGCCGCAGAAATGGATGAGTCGGTCGGCCAGGGTCGATTTGCCGTGGTCGATGTGAGCGATGATGGAGAAGTTTCGGATGTGGTTCATGCGAAACGAAAAGGGTGCCTTGCAGCACCCGTTTCGGAAAGAGTTCGGGGATCTGGAGGCAGGGGCAGAATGCGCCGCCGCTTAAGCGTCAAGCCCGTGATTCTAGCGGAAAAACACTGCAATAAGCGCGCACCACGGCTTCGTCGAGGTGGTAGTGGCAAAGCTCACGATCACCGTGAAGCAGCACCGGAACGAGTTCGTCCCAACGTGCCTCGAGCTCGGGATGCTGGTCTACGTCGATGACCTCGATACTCCATCCATACTCGGCAGCAAGCGGACGCAACGCATCGACGAGCTCGTGGCACAGGTGACACCATTCACGGCTCAACACCGTGAAGCGCTTGGCTTCACTCATCGCGCCGCCCGCAGCGTAACGTAGGATGTGGCCTGGGCACGCCGAACCAACAGTGTCACCTGTTGCCCGGGCGCGACAGCTGCCACGACACCTTCGAAGTCCTCGAGCTTTTCGAGCCTGACCTGCCTGCCGCCGGTCACCATTGCCAGGACCACGTCACCCGCCACGATCTCTGCACGCGCGGCGGCACCGTCGGCGTGCGCCACCACCAACCCATACTCGATTCCACGCTCGCGGCGTTGCGCGGGCGTCGGCAAAGCCAGTTCGAGTCCGAGTAGATTCGACGGCGCGCGGACGACGGACGACTTACCTGCGTCTGGTTCCGCCTCCGGGTCCTGCCATTCGCCGACCACGACGCTCAAGGTGTTCGCGACGCCGCCGCGATAAATCTCGACCGGCACCACCGCACCGGGCTGGGCCGCGGCAACGATTCGCGGCAGATCGGCCGAGCTCTCCACCCCACGTTCATTGAAACGCACGATGACGTCACCTTGCGCAATACCAGCGCGGGCGGCCGGGCCGCCCGCCTCGACCTCGCTCACGAGTGCGCCAGCCGCGCGCGGAAGACCGAAACTGTCGGCAAGGTCGCGCGTCACCTCCTGGATCGACACGCCAATCCGGCCGCGCTCGACCCGGCCCTTGGTCCGCAACTGCTGCTGCACGTCCATCGCAACATCGATCGGAATGGCGAACGACAGCCCCATGAATCCGCCGGTACGGCTGTAGATCTGCGAGTTGATGCCGATGACCTCGCCGCGCAGGTTGAACAAGGGTCCGCCGGAGTTGCCGGGGTTGATCGCGACGTCGGTCTGGATGAACGGTACGAAGTTCTCATCGGGCAGACTGCGCCCCTTTGCGCTGACGATGCCGGCCGTCACCGACTGCTCGAACCCGAAGGGCGAGCCAATCGCCAGCACCCACTCACCCACCTTGAGCGTCTCTGGATTCCCGAGCACGACGTGAGGCAGCGCGGTGGCCTCGATGCGGATCAACGCGACGTCGCTACGCGGATCGGCACCGATCACAACCGCGTCGAACTCGCGCTTGTCGGCTAGGCGCACCTTGATTTCCTCGGCTTCCTCGACGACATGGGCGTTGGTCAGAATGTAACCATCCGCGCTGATAATGAACCCCGAACCCAGGGACTGATCATCGGGATCGGGCCCTGGATACTCGGGCGTCCGCGGGATGAACTTGCGAAAGAAATCGAACATCGGGTCCGACTCGTCGAGCTCGGGAACCTGGAACGGCACTCTCGACTGCGTCCGACGGCTTTGCGTGGCACTGATGTTGACCACCGCCCTACCCTGCTGCGCGACAAGTTCGGTGAAGTCAGGCAGCGTCACCGTAGCGGCCTGCGCAGGCGGCAACGGCGAGAGCGCGCAGACCACCCACGCAAAAGCGATCAGTACGGTACGAACTGCGGCGCACCAGGCGGTGTGAGTGAGCGTCATTGCAGGCTATGAAGAGATTGCGCGCAGGCGCCCTCGGGCAGAAGCTCGAGCCGCAGGCGAGTCCGCCACGTGCGGCTGCGCGGGAGAAGCTTGTTGATCGACCATGCGAGCGCGAGCCCCGCGAGCCCGCCAGCCAGCCCGAAGAGATCCGCCCACCCATCGTGGCCGAAAAGGCTGCCGAGCGCAGCACCCGCAAGCAGCAGCAAGGTCGCCAGTCCGTAAGTAGCGAGTGCCGCACTGAGTGGCGCACCGTCGGGGATGCTGATCAGAACCATGTCATCCGGTTTGACCGGGAATGCCAAGGGCAGCGCAAAGACCTTTCCTGGACCGCCGAACAGGTGGCTTACCTGGATGGACCGGCATCCGCCCGGCTCGTCGCACCGACCGCAGCCTCCCGCATTGTCGGCGAGCTCGAGCCAGGCAAGATCGCGTTCGACCTTCACCACCCTTGCCCGCGCCTGAATCACTTCGCCACCGACCGGATGTTGTCGCCGATGCGACGGATTGCGCGTTCCGGCGCCTCACCCAGCGTCGTGACCAGGTGCCCATCGACCGTGCGCTTGTAGATGTTGATCGCACCGTTCGAGACCGGCCCGAGGCCCGCGGTCGAACCATCGCCCACCGGTTCGATGAAGACCGAAATAGCCGCGAGCCCGTCGCTGAACACCATATGCACAGCCTGGCCACGCTCCCGACCGAGCGGACGGCGCATCACCGAGGTCAGCCTGTACCCGGGCAGCGGCTCCGCAAGCTCCCACCCGGCCTCGCCCATCGGCATGTCACTGCCGCGCGCATTGACCACACGCCAGCCCTCACCCGGTTCGAACCGCGACTCGAGGAGTTCTGCGTCGACGCTCCCGCCGATACGCACGTCACTGAAGCTGAACTGCTCGATCAGCCCACCCTTCTCATCGACCATCCGCGACTTGAGCAGAAGCCCGGTCTGCATTTCCGCCCAGAGCGTGTGCCCGTAGCGCAGGTCGTCCTTGGGTTCGAGGATCAGCGCCTGTGCTTCATAACCCGCAACGCGACTCACCTCACCCTTGCGGATACGGTAGCTCTCGGCAAGGCCGCTCAACGACGCCGGAAGGCGAGCGGGAAAGGCCCGCCGCCCTCCAGCTTCGTCAATGATTACGGTACGCTCGTCAGGCAGTACGCACTGCACCTCGGTGCCGCGGCGAATGATTTCACGCGGGCTCCCGTCCAGCACTTCGAGCCGCTCGTGCTCACCATCTGAATCTACCCGGCGCGCAATGCGTGACGTCTCGACGTGGCCACCTGACTGATAAACAAACGTGCCCACGTAATTGAGCCGCTGTCCCGCCGAGGACATGCGGCCAAGCCAGGAGAGCGGATCGGAGGGCAGCTCGGCGAAGACCGCACCGTGCGCCAGCGCGGCACACAAGCCCAGCACCGCTGAGAAAAACCTCATCGGTCGTTACCCTGGCGCTGATCCGAGACCGTCCGAACATACTGCACGCCCGCAGGGAGCGGGCCGCCACGAGACAAGCCCTGGTGGGCAAAGAGGTACTCGCGCATCGCATCCTCGCTTCCGGGCTGAGCCGCCGGGCGAACCGGCGCGGCGGCGCTGACGACCTTCACTGCCGGCGCACCAGCCACCTTCTGCGGCGCAGTCGAATCCTGACTGTAGAGCGCCGCCGCAACCAGCCCAACCGCTGCAACGCCCATCACCGAAGCGGCAATCGGCATCAGCGACTGCCACATCCGCTGACGTGCGTTCGATTCGGGGAGCCTGCGCGGTGCGAGCAGCGTCGGCTCCGCATCGATATTGGCCATCACACGGGCGACGAAGTCGTCCGAACCCTCGCGATCACCGCGCAACACGTCGCCAATCAGGCAGTAGGACTCCCAGTCGCGCCTGAGGCCTGGATCACGCTTCAGCCCGTCGAAGACCTGGCGCGTTGTCTGTTCGTCGAGATCACCGTCCAGCAGCGCCGACACTTTGTCCTTCATGTTTTCCACCTACCAACGTTTGTCCGGGGCCGTATCGAGCAAGGGCCTCAGACGTTCTGCAATCGCTTCGCGCGCACGGAAGATCCGCGAACGCACCGTGCCAATCGGGCATTCCATGATGTTGGCGATCTCCTCGTAGCTCAGGCCCTCGAGCTCGCGCAACATGATGGCGGTTCTCAATTCCTCGGGCAGCGCAGCCATCGCTTCATCGACGGTCTCTCCGATCTGTCGCGTCATCATCAGGCGCTCGGGCGTGTTGATGTCACGCAACTGATCGCCGTCTTCGAAAGTCTCCGCCTCTTCCGAATCGAAACTGGTCGAGGTCGGCGCCCTGCGACCCTGCGACACCAGGTAGTTCTTGGCTGTATTGATGCCGATGCGATACAACCAGGTGTAGAACGCGCTGTCGCCGCGGAACGAACCGAGCGCGCGGTAGGCCTTGATGAAGGTCTCCTGCGCAACGTCCTCGACTTCTGCGGAGTCGCGGATCAGCCTCGATAGCAAGCGGTTGAGCTTGCGCTGGTACTTGGATACCAGCAGCCCGAACGCCTGCTTGTCGCCGCGCTGCACGCGCTCGACGAGTTGCTGATCGATTTCACGATCGCTCATGGGATCTTGGTTCTTCCGGATATTCAAATTTCAAAACACCCGGATTATAAGCGACCGGCCGCGAACACAACTGAAATCGAAGACATTCGGAAGACACGAGCCCCTCGAAATAGTTCAGGCGTCGCAATGGTCTTTGCCAGAGCGCGACGTAGCGGTGAAGCGTGACTCGACGGCTCCCGGCGCCTGCGCCCTTGTCGAGGGCTGGCGGGCGCACTGTCACGGCATGCTATATTCCGCCGTTCATTCCGACCTGTCAGGGCGACATCTTGCTGAAACAGTACGACGTACTCATTCTTGGCAGCGGCACGGCTGGCCAGTCAATGGCGCTGCGCCTTGCCGACCAGTTGCGTGTCGCGCTGGTGACCAAACGTGAACTGGCTGACAGCGCGAGCAACTGGGCTCAAGGCGGGATTGCAGCCGTCCTCGACACCGCCGACAGCGTTGAGGCGCACATCCAGGATACGTTCATCGCGGGCGCCGGGCTGTGCAACCCGGAATCGACCCGCTTCGTTGTCGAGAACGGCAAGCGTGCGATCGAATGGCTGATCGAGCGCGGCGTGCCCTTCACGCGTGAGGCCGATTCGCAACTCGGCTACCACCTGACGCGCGAAGGCGGCCACTCTCACCGGCGCATCATCCATGCGGCCGACGCGACCGGCGCAGCGGTTCAGGCAACGCTCGGCGAGCATGTGCGCAATCATCCGAATATCGACGTCTTTGAGCACCACATCGCGGTCGACCTGGTGATCGGTGACAAGGTCGGACAGCCCGGCGCGGGCTGCCTGGGCGCCTACGTCCTCGACATCAAGGCCGACAAGGTGGTGACCTTCGCCGCCCGCAACACCGTGCTCGCCACTGGCGGCACCGGCAAGGTCTACCTCTACACGACGAATCCCGACGTGGCGACCGGCGATGGCGTCGCCATGGCATGGCGTGCCGGGTGTCGGGTCGGAAACATGGAGTTCATCCAGTTCCATCCGACCTGCCTGTATCACCCACAGGCAAAGTCCTTCCTCATCTCGGAGGCGGTACGTGGCGAAGGGGGACTGCTCAAGCTGCCCGACGGCACCCGCTTCATGCCCGACCATGACCCGCGCGAGGAACTGGCGCCGCGCGACGTCGTTGCCCGCGCCATCGACTTCGAAATGAAGAAGCGCGGCATCGATTGCGTCTACCTGGACATCAGTCACAAGCCGGCAGACTGGCTGCGCGGCCACTTCCCCAACATTTATGCTCGCTGCCTCGAGTTGGGGATCGACATCACGACCGAACCCATCCCGGTTGTACCCGCCGCGCATTATTCATGCGGCGGCATCGTCACCGATCTTGCAGCACGCACCGATGTGGCCGGACTCTACTCAGTGGGCGAATCGGCCTTCACCGGACTGCACGGCGCAAACCGCCTCGCGAGCAACTCGCTCCTGGAATGCCTGGTCTTCGGCGAGGCAGCGGCGCGCGACATCCTCGCCAAGCCCCGTCTCCCTGCCCCGGTGTTGCCTGATTGGGACGAAAGCCGGGTCACCGACGCAGACGAAGAAGTCGTCATCTCACACAATTGGGCGGAACTGCGACGCGCGATGTGGGACTACGTAGGCATTGTCCGCACCACTAAACGCCTTCGCCGCGCGCAGCACCGCATCCGCCTGCTCGCACGCGAAATCCACGAGTTCTATTCGAACTTTCGCGTCAGCAACGATCTGATCGAGCTACGCAACCTCGTGGTCACGGCCGATCTCATCGTCGGCTGCGCACTCAAGCGCAAGGAAAGCCGGGGCCTGCACCACTCTCGCGACTTTCCCGACACACTTGCCAGGGCACGAGACACGATCCTGCGCCCACGGGCTGCCCCTCGGACGCGGACCTGAATGGCGCGAGCCCGGCAAAGGTGAACGGCGACGCCCGCCCAGCCTCTTACCGGGGCGAGTCCGCGGCGGCTGATTGACGGTCAGCACAGTGTCGCAGCCATATCCGAAGCAGGCGCCAGTCATGATCAGGGACGTTGGCCGCCACCAGCATCATCGCGGAAGGCCACCAAGGTCCGGCCGACGATGCTCCGCGCACGGGCTCGACGGCTAGGAGCCTGAACCAGACCGCCCAGTGGAACACGACTGCGGAGTGCGGCCTGACGCGACAAAGCACGCCAGCCTCCGCACCCTCAAGGTTCAACTCGATGAGACCATCGTCCTCGAGCCAGAGCGTGCAGCCGCGCTTGAAGCGCTCCGCGCGCAGTGCGTGAAGGAGCGACGCAAAGAGCGCGGCCCACGCCAGCACCCCGGCAAGCAGCAGTGCAGGCCCAGTCTCGACAAACAGGTAATCGATCGCCAAGCTCGGAACGTGAAAAAGCGCCAGTGCGGCTGCAAGATGCACAACCAGCACTGGCGCCATGATCATCCGGGAAGGCCTCAGCCTCAATTCCAGCGGAAACTGCACGCCGCCCCCGAGCGGACTGAACTCAGACCCTGCGGAAAACGAGCGTCCCGTTGGTTCCGCCGAAGCCGAAGTTGTTCTTCATCGCAACGTCGATCTTCATTTCACGCGCGACATTGGCGCAATAGTCCAGATCGCACTCCGGATCCTGCTCGAAGATGTTGATCGTCGGCGGCGAGATCTGGTGATGCACTGCGAGCACGGTGAATACCGACTCGACACCACCCGCCCCACCGAGCAGGTGCCCGGTCATCGACTTGGTCGAATTCACGATCAGCTTGCGGGCGTTGTCCTCGCCGAAAGCGAGCTTGATGGCGTCGGTTTCGTTCTTGTCGCCGAGCGGCGTCGAGGTACCGTGGGCGTTGAGATAATGGATCTGGTCAGGATTGACGCCCGCGTTCTTCATCGCATTGAGCATGCTGCGACGCGGACCATCCGTGTCGGGCGCAGTCATGTGATAGGCGTCGCCACTCATGCCGAAGCCGGAGAGTTCGGCGTAGATCTTCGCGCCACGCTTGACCGCGTGTTCGTACTCCTCGATCACCATGACGCCAGCCCCTTCGCCCAGCACGAAGCCATCGCGGTCCTTGTCCCACGGGCGACTCGCGGTCTGGGGGTCGTCGTTACGCGTCGACAGAGCCTTCGCCGAGGCAAATCCACCGATGGCGAGATTGGTCACGGTAGACTCCGCGCCACCGCACACCATGACGTCGGCGTCGCCGTACTCGATCATGCGCGCGCTCATGCCGATGGTATGCAGACCGGTCGTGCAGGCCGTAACGATCGACAGATTCGGGCCTTTCATGCCGAACATGATCGACAGATTCCCGGAGATCATGTTGATGATCGTGCCGGGGATGAAGAAGGGCGAAATCTTGCGGGGGCCGCCATTGAGGAAGTCGTCGTGCGTTTCCTCGATCATCGGCAGACCACCGATACCGGAGCCGATATTGACGCCGATGCGGTCGGCGTTTGCTTCGCTGACCTCTATTCCGGAGTCGCGAATCGCCTGTATGCCGGCTGCCATGCCGTAATGGATGAACACGTCCATGCGACGTGCCTCCTTGGCCGACAGGTAGGCGGAGACGTCGAATCCCTTCACCTCGCCAGCGATGCGCGATGCAAAATTACTCGCGTCGAACCGAGTGATCGGGCCAATGCCGCTCTTGCCGGCGACAAGGTTCTCCCACGCCTCGGGAACAGTATTGCCGACCGGCGAAATCACACCTAGACCGGTGACGACGACTCTACGACGCGACACGGGCAACTCCGTCTAAATCGTTGAACAATAAGAACCTGCCCGGGAACCGCTCGAAACGGCGGGAACCGGACAGGGTACGCTGGAACAGCGTTTGGAATGCTTACTTCTTGAGGTGGGCGTTGACGTAGTCGATCGCCTGCTGGACGGTCGTGATCTTCTCGGCCTCTTCGTCCGGAATCTCACACTCGAACTCTTCTTCCAGCGCCATGACCAGTTCCACGGTGTCCAGCGAATCCGCGCCCAGATCATCGACGAACGACGACTCGGTCTTGATCTCCGACTCGTTCACGCCAAGTTGCTCAGCGACGATCTTCTTGACGCGCTGTTCGATGTTCTCCATGAACCAACTCCTTCCTGAGGGTGACAGGTGAATGTAAAAAGCCGGCGTATTCTACCAAAACGCCGCAGAACCGCTATCCCGACGCAAATCAGGACATGTACATGCCACCATTGACGTGCAGGGTCGTGCCCGTCACGTAAGCAGCAGCGGGGGAAGCGAGGAACGCCACGGCGCCGGCGATTTCTTCCGGACGGCCGAGACGGCCCAGCGCGATGTTGCCGAGCAGGGCGTCGCGCGCGGCTTCGGGCAGCGCGCGCGTCATGTCGGTGTCGATGAAGCCGGGGGCGACGCAGTTGACCGTGATGTTGCGGCTGCCAAGCTCGCGCGCCAGTGCGCGCGTCATGCCTGCCACGCCCGCCTTAGCCGCAGCATAGTTGGCCTGGCCGGGGTTGCCGGAGCTTGCCACCACCGAAGTGATGTTGATGATGCGGCCGCTGCGCGCCTTCATCATGCCGCGCATCACGAGCTTGCTCATGCGGAAGACCGCGCGCAGGTTGGTATCGATCACCGCGTCCCACTCCTCGTCCTTCATGCGCATGGCGAGGTTGTCGCGGGTGATGCCGGCGTTGTTGACCAGCACGCCGATCGCACCGAAACGCTTCTCGACATCACCAACCAAGGCTTCGCAAGCGGGACCGTCGGTCACGTTGAGCGCCATGCCAGCGCCCTTGAAACCGGCCTCGGTCAGCGCCTTGTCGATAACGGCCGCGCCCGACTCCGACGTGGCGGTGCCGACCACGGTCGCCCCCAGACGACCGAGTTCGAGCGCAACGGCACGTCCGATGCCGCGCGAAGCGCCGGTGACCAGTGCAACCTGCCCTTCAAGCGAATAACTCATCTCTTACCTCACTGCCGAAATGGCTTGTTCCAGACTGGATGCGTCGTGCGCCGAGCCGCCTTCGACCTCCTTGGCGATGCGTTTGGTCATACCGGCCAGCACCTTGCCCGGCCCGCACTCGATGACGTGGCTCATCCCGCGGCCGGCCATCGCCTGCACCAGTTCGATCCAGCGCACGGGCGAGTATGCCTGGCGCACGAGCGCGTCGCGGATCTTCTCCGGATCGTCATAGACGGCGACATCGACGTTGTTGATGACATCGATTGTCGGCTTGACGATGCTAACCCCGGCGAGGCGTTCGGCGAGGCGCTCGGCGGCCGGACGCATCAATGCGCAATGGAACGGGGCAGACACCGGCAGCAGCACGGCGCGCTTGGCGCCCTTGGCCTTGGCGATCTCGCTCGCGCGCTCGACCGCGGCCTTCGCACCGGCGATCACGATCTGACCGGGTGCATTGAGATTCGCGGCCTCGACGACCTCGCCCTGAGCGGCCTCGGCACAGGCTTCGCGCACCGCGTCGGGCTCGAGGCCCATGACCGCAGCCATTGCGCCCTCTCCTGCCGGTACCGCCTCCTGCATTGCCTGTGCGCGAAAACGAACCAGCGGCACCGCGTCCTTGAAGGCCATTGCCCCTGCGGCGACAAGCGCGGAATACTCGCCGAGGCTGTGACCCGCCACCATCGCCGGCACGGGGCCGCCAGCGGCCCGCCATGCGCGCCAGGCGGCGACGCCCGCGGTCAGCATCAGCGGCTGGGTGTTCACGGTCAGCGCGAGGCGCTCGGCGGGGCCATCACAGACCATCGCCCACAGATCCTCGCCCAGCGCGTCTGACGCCTCGGCAAAGGTATCCCGAATCTCGGCCGACTCGCCGTAGGCGGCCATCATGCCGACCGACTGCGAACCCTGGCCAGGAAAAACCAGCGCAAATGCCATGCCGTTCTCCACTTGTCAGTTGTAGCGAGCAGAAAGCTCAGAAATCGATCAGGGCCGCGCCCCAGGTGAAACCGCCACCGACCCCCTCGATGATGATGCGCTCGCCCGGCCGAAGCTTGCCGCTGCGAACCGCCTCGTCGAGCGCCAGCGGAATCGAGGCCGCGGACGTATTGCCATGGTGATCGAGCGTGGTGATGACACGTTCCATCGGCAACCCCAGGCGCTTCGCCGTGGCCTGGATGATGCGGATGTTGGCCTGGTGCGGAATCAGCCAATTGACGCTGTCGGCGGATTCACCCGCCTGCGCCAGCACCTCGTGGGCCACGTCGCCGAGCACCTTCACGGCGAACTTGAACACGGCCTGCCCGTCCATGCGCAGGAAAGGATCGCCGATGACCTGCCCTGAAGCAACGCCGCCCGGCACGCACAGGATCGGATGATGGCTTCCGTCGGCATGTAGTGCGGAGGCGAGGATGCCCGGGCGCTCGGAGGCCTCCAGCACGACCGCGCCCGCGCCATCTCCGAACAGCACGCAGGTCGCACGATCCGACCAGTCGAGGATGCGCGAGAACACCTCGGCACCAATGACCAGTGCGCGCTTGTGACTGCCGGAGCGGATGAATTTCTCTGCCACGGTCAGCGCATACACGAAGCCGCTGCAGACGGCCTGGACGTCGAAAGCCGCGCCCCCATTACGGATGCCGAGCTTGGACTGCACGAGCGCCGCGGTGCTGGGGAAGATGTAGTCGGGGGTCGAGGTGGCGACGATGATGAGATCGATATCGTCCGCCTCGCAGCCTGCCGCCTCGATCGCGCGCTCGGCGGCGATGCGGGCCAGGTCGCTTGCGCCGACATCGGCCGCGGCGAGATGCCGGCTGCGGATACCTGACCGGCTGACGATCCATTCATCCGAAGTGTCGATCCCGCGCGCGACCAGGTCATCGTTCGTGACCGGGTTACCCGGCAGGCAGCTGCCCGTTCCCGCGATCCGTGCGTAGATCATGCCGTCACCTCGCTCATGCTGGCCATGCGTTCCGAAATGCGCTCGATCAGCCGGTTTGAAGCGGCCTCCGCAGCACGGGCCAGCGCGTTCTCGAACGCCAGCGCGTCTGCAGAGCCGTGGCTCTTGAGCACGACGCCCCGCAGCCCGAGCAGCGGGGCGCCATTGTAAAGGCGATGATCGACCCGCTTCTTGAAGCGTTTCAGCACCGGAAGCGCAATCACCGCCATTAGCTTGGTGAGCAAGGAGCGCTTGAATTCCTGCTTGAGGAAGGCGCCGATCATCTGCGCAAGCCCCTCGGAGGTCTTTAGCGCCACGTTACCGACGAAGCCGTCGCACACGACGACATCCACCGTACCCTCGTAGATGTCGTTGCCTTCGACATTGCCGTAGAAGTTGAGCCCGCTGTTACGCAGCAGCTCGCCGGCTTCCTTGACCACGTCGTTGCCCTTGATCACTTCCTCGCCGATATTGAGCAAGCCGACGGTCGGACGGTCCTTGTGCTCGATCGCCGCAACCAGCATCGCGCCCATGACGCCGAACTGCAGCAGATGCTCGGCGCTGCAATCCACATTGGCGCCAAGGTCGAGCACGTACGTATGCCCATGCATCGAGGGCAGCACCGTGGCAATCGCGGGCCGGTCGATACCCGGCAGCGTCTTGAGGACGAAACGCGAGATCGCCATCAGCGCACCGGTGTTCCCGGCCGACACCGCTGCCGCGGCCTCGCCGGACTTCACCAGGTCGATCGCGACCCGCATCGAAGAATCCTTCTTCGTACGCATCGCGATCGCAGGCGGATCGTCCATTGTCACCACCTCGGCCGCCGGATGGACGCGCAGGCGCGCGCCGAACTCCGCCAGCGCGCTACCGAGAAAGGGCTGGATCGCCTCGTCACGCCCGACAAGGACTGCGCTCGCGTCGGCGTGCGCGCGTAAGAAGGACAGCGTGGCGGGCACGGTCACGGACGGGCCGTGATCGCCACCCATGCAGTCGATCGCAATGGTGACACCCATCGGCATCCTGCGTGATTTCTAGTTATTGAGGTCGGAAAAAAGGCGGCGAAGGCGCATAACGCCTCGCGCCGCCCTGATCTTCTCGGGCCGCTGAATTACTCGCCCTTGGTCTTCAGCACCTTCTTGCCACGGTAGAAACCGTTCGGGCTGATGTGATGGCGCAGGTGCACCTCGCCCGTGGTCGGCTCGACAGCCAGCGCCGGACCGGTAAGGAAGTCGTGCGCACGGTGCATGCCACGCTTGGAAGGGGACTTCTTGTTCTGCTGAACGGCCATGAGTAAAGCTCCTAAAACGAATATCGCGCCTATTTCGCGCTGGGACTGCCTCGCAGCGACGCCAGCGCAGCGAAAGGCGATTCTTTGGACGCCCCGCCTTCCGGCCGGGGCGCCTCACAAACCTGATGTCGCGGAGCGATCGGCAGTGCCAGAAGGATTTCATCCTCCAGCAGCGCCATCACGTCGAGACCCCCATCGATCTCGATGGCGTCCACCTCGTCGTCCTCCAGTTCCTCATCCGGAATCGGCTGGCCGGACCGCACGGGCTGCAGCAGCGTATCGACCCTGAGCGGCCACTCGAGCCCCGCCAGGCAACGCTGGCAACACAGATCGAGGACACCCTGGACCTGGAGGCGAAGGCGGGGCTCCAGGCCTTGCGCGCCCTCGACCATGGATCCTTCGAGCCGCCACCGCAGCACGCTGTCAGCAGACGCGAGCACATCGGACAGCCGTAACAGATCCGCCGCAGAAACTTCCCCTTCGATCGAACGGGACTCTTCGGCAAACCGGAACGGATCCGAGACGACGCTGAACGGAACGCCTTGTTGCGACATAAGCCCAGCATGATATTATTTTTTCGACTCGCGTGTAAAGTCTTCAATTCACTTGAAAACAGCTCCGCAAGTGCTGGGCGCAAAAGGCTCCTCTGGACCGGCCGACGTTTCCCAGGGTCGCGCGCTCATCGCCATGACGCCTTGCGGCATGCCCGCCATTGAATCCGCTTCGCCTTACAACACAGTTCAGAACGCACGCCGCCCATGAAACTCGTTCTCGCGTCAACGTCGGCCTATCGCAAGATGCTGCTTGAGCGCTTTCATCTCGCATTCGATACCGACCGCCCGGAAACCGACGAAACCCCGCTGCCCGACGAGACCCCAGTGGCAACGGCCGAGCGCCTCGCGGTCGAAAAGGCGCGCGCAGTCGCCGCGCGTTGGCCGGACGCCCTGATCATCGGCAGCGACCAGGTGGCCTACATGGGCGCCGAGGTCTTCGGCAAGCCTGGCACGGAGGCGCGCGCGGTTGCACAACTGCAGCGGATGCGGGGACAGACCGTGGTTTTTCACACCGCCCTGGCACTGCTCAATACACGCACCGGCCGCCTCCAGGTCAAGGGCGTTCCGACCCGCGTGCGCTTTCGCGACCTGACTGACGACGAGATTCGCCGCTATGTCGCCAAGGAGCGCCCCCTCGATTGCGCCGGAAGCGCCAAGTCGGAGGGTCTCGGCATCACCCTGCTCGACGCAATGCCGGGCGAAGATCCGACCGCACTGATCGGACTTCCCCTGATCGCGCTGTCCCGCATGTTGCGTGCCGAAGGCCTGGAGCTGCCGTGAGCACGACTGCGCCGCGAGGCGACCTGCATGCGACACGCGGCACCCTTTATCTGATTCCCGTTGCCCTCGGAGAGTCCACGCCGTGGCCCGCCTTCCTGCCGGCTCAGGCACAGGCGATCGCCGCCGGACTGCGTCGATTCGTCGTGGAGACCGCGCGCCCAGCCCGCGCGCACCTGAAGCAACTCGCCTACCCCCACCCGCTGCGCGAGACCGACATCCGCGAACTGCCGGCGGAAGGCCCCGGCGCGGCCGCGGCACTCGACGCACTGCTCGCGCCGGCGCTTGCCGGCGAGGACATCGGACTGATGTCGGACGCCGGCTGCCCCGCGGTGGCCGACCCCGGGGCGCGCCTGGTCGCGCGGGCACACGCGCTCAGGATTCGCGTCGCGCCGCTGGTGGGGCCATCATCGATCCTGCTCGGGCTGATGGGCTCGGGACTCAACGGCCAGAGTTTCGCGTTCCATGGCTATCTGCCCGTGGACGAGAACGAACGCGACGCCGCGTTACGCGCGCTAGAAGACGAGTCACGCAAGCTTGGGCGCACGCAGATCTTCATCGAGACGCCTTATCGCAACGAGCGCATGCTCGATGCCCTGCTCAAGCAACTGAAGCCCGACACCCGGCTGTGCGTCGCCTGCGAGCTCAATACCGCAAACGAGACCCTGCTCACCCGCAGCGTGCGCGAGTGGCGCAAGGGCGAGCGCCCCACGCTCGCGAGGCGACCCACCCTCTTTCTGCTCCTGGCCTGACGCCGCGCTCAGGCGTTGTCGAGCAACCAGCGCGCCAGCTCACCTGGCGCGTGCACACAGGCCAGCGGCGATTCCACCTCGAGCGCCGCCACGGGGTGCGCACCGAAGCTCACGGCAAGTCCTGCCGTGCGCGCATTCTTCGCCATCTGCAGATCATGTGTCGTGTCACCGATCATCAGGGTACGCTCCGGCGCTGCGCCAAGCTCTTCCATCAACTGCTCGAGCATCGCCGGATGCGGCTTGGAGAAGCACTCGTCCGCACACCGTGTGGCATGAAAATACGCACCCAGACCCGAGTGGCCGAGCGCTCGATTGAGCCCGACCCGACTCTTGCCGGTGGCTACCGCAAGCATGTGGCCGCGTTCCGCGAGCGCCGCGATCATCTCGGTCACGCCCTCGAACAGCGTGAGCTCGTGATCCGACGACAGGTAGTGATGGCGGTAGCGCTCGACCATGCGCGGGTAGGCGGCTTCGTCGAGATCCGGCAGCGCGTGACGCAGCGCATCCCCCAGCCCCAGCCCGATCACGTAGCGCGCGCGCTCGTCGGGCAATTCTGCCAGCCCGAGGTCACGGGCTGCTGCCTGCATCGCGCGCACGATCGCCGCCGCCGAATCCATCAGCGTGCCGTCCCAGTCGAAGACGATCAGATCGAAGCGCTCAGCCATGTCGTTTCTCCCCGGCGTCAAGCCGGTCGATGAAGGATTGCAGGTCGTCGGGAAGCGCCGACTTGAAGGCCAGCACCTCCCCGGTCAACGGATGGGCAAAGCGCAACTGTGCCGCATGCAGGAACATGCGCTTGAGCCCATCGCCCTCGAGGCGCTTGTTGAGCGCAAAATCGCCGTATTTGTCGTCGCCGCACAGCGGAAAGCCCAGGTGGGTCAGGTGCACGCGGATCTGATGGGTGCGCCCGGTCTTCAGTTCCACCTCGAGCAGGCTGTAATCCCGCCAACGCCTGACCAGACGGACGACGCTGTGCGCGGGCTTGCCCTCTTCGCTCACCCGCACGCGGCGCTCGCCTTCGGCGGTCAGGTATTTGTGCAGCGGCGCCTTCACATGCTGCAGCGGATTCGACCAGCGCCCCGCTACGAGGGTCAGGTAGCGCTTCTCCACCCTGCCTTCGCGCATCATGTCGTGCAGCACGGTGAGTGCCGAACGTTTCTTGGCAACGATCAGCAAACCCGACGTTTCGCGATCGAGCCGGTGCGCCAGCTCGAGCATGCGGGCATCGGGTCGCTGCGCGCGCAACTGTTCGATTACGCCGTAACTCACCCCGCTGCCTCCATGTACCGCCTTGCCCGAAGGCTTGTCGATCACCAGCAGCGCGTCGTCCTCGTACACCACGGGCAGCGGCTTGCCCGCCGGCGTAGGCGCCGGATGCGCAGGCTCGGCAACACGGATCGGGGGAATGCGTACCTCATCGCCTTCCTGAAGGCGGTAGGTTTGCTGTACCCGCCCACCATTGACCCGCACCTCCCCGCTGCGCAGGATGCGATAGACGTGGCTCTTCGGCACGCCTTTGGCGACGCGCATCAGGTAATTGTCGATGCGCTGCCCTGCGGCAGCCTCGTCGATGCGCTCGTGGCGGACTGCAATCGCTTTGCCTTCAATCATCGTCATGAAATATACTTCTGCGCGGTTAAACCGGTCGCGGCCAGCCAAGTGCGGCACGTCACAATGTCCGTCAGGTCGAAACACCTGCTCCGGACGACGCGCGCAGACTGCTGGCAAAGAGCCCTGAAGAGCGCTCCCGGCTTGACCGTTGCCCGCCATCCAAGGCCGAAAAGGCGCCGATGGTAACGCAACAAACCACCTTCGACATACCTATCCAGCCCTCGGGTTGGACCTTGACGCGCAAGCCGCACTCGCAGGATCAAATGCTCCGGCCCGAAGCCCTCACGGCACGCCGGGCGGGAGCAAGAGAATTTCGACCAGCCGACCCATCACAGCCCAACAAATAACCGGATGAAAGCAGCAGTCCTACCCAATCGCTCCTGATCCCGGAAAGCGCGATGGTGCGCGCCGTTCGTCCTGCCCGTGTGTCTTTCTCGCGGGAGAACGATCCAAATGAAGCGCATGCTTTTCAATGCGACGCAGGCCGAAGAACTGCGCGTCGCGATCGTGGACGGTCAGAAACTGATCGACCTCGATATCGAATCGGCCGCAAAAGAAGAACGCAAGAGCAACATCTACAAGGCGGTCATCACCCGCATCGAGCCCAGCCTCGAGGCGGCGTTCGTCGACTACGGCGCCGAGCGTCACGGCTTCCTCCCGTTCAAGGAGATCTCGCGCTCCTACTTCCAGCCCGGCATCGACGCCAGCAAGGCCTCCATCAAGGAAGCGCTGAAGGAAGGCCAGGAGCTGATCGTCCAGGTCGAGAAGGACGAGCGCGGCAACAAGGGTGCAGCGCTCACCACCTACATCTCGCTCGCCGGACGTTATCTCGTTCTGATGCCGAACAACCCGCGCGGCGGCGGCGTATCGCGCCGCGTCGAGGGTGACGAGCGTGCCGAGCTGCGCGAAGCCATGGATCAGCTCGACGTGCCGCAAGGCGTGAGCCTGATCGCGCGCACCGCGGCGATCGGCCGTACCGCCGAAGAGCTGCAGTGGGATCTCAACTACCTGATGCAGCTGTGGACCGCGATCGAGGGCGCGGCGCAGAGCCAGTCCGGCGCCTTCCTGATCTACCAGGAAGGCAGCCTCGTGATCCGCGCGATCCGCGACTACTTCCAGCCCGACATCGGCGAGATCCTGATCGACACCGATGACATCTTCGAGCAGGCCACGCAGTTCATGGCCCACGTGATGCCGGGTAACGTCGCGCGCGTGAAGCGCTACAGCGACGACGTGCCGCTGTTCTCGCGCTTCCAGATCGAGCATCAGATCGAGTCGGCCTACTCGCGCCAGGTGACCCTGCCCTCGGGCGGCGCCGTGGTCATCGACCACACCGAAGCGCTGGTCTCGATCGACGTCAACTCGGGCCGCGCCACCAAGGGCTCGGACATCGAGGAAACCGCCTTCCGCACCAACTGCGAGGCCGCCGACGAGATCGCCCGCCAGTTGCGCCTGCGCGACCTTGGCGGCCTGATCGTCATCGACTTCATCGACATGGAGTCGGCGAAGAACCAGCGCGAGGTCGAGAACCGCCTGCGTGACGCGCTGCGCCACGACCGCGCCCGCGTTCAGACCGGCAAGATCAGCCGCTTCGGCCTGCTCGAGCTGTCGCGCCAGCGCCTGCGCCCGGCGCTGGCCGAGACCAGCTACATCACCTGCCCGCGCTGCAATGGCACCGGTCACATCCGCAGCACCGAATCGTCGGCGCTGCACATCGTCCGCATCCTTGAAGAGGAAGCGATGAAGGAGAACACCGGCGCGGTGCATCTGCAGGTGCCGGTCGATGTCGCCACGTTCCTGCTCAACGAGAAGCGCGTCGACATCGCGCGCATCGAGATGCGCCACAAGGTGCAGCTCATCATCGTTCCCAATCGCCACCTCGAGACGCCGGCGCACGAGATCATCCGCCTGCGCCACGACCAGCTCAACGCCGAGGACATCGCCCTGGCGAGCTACCAGATGGTGCAGAAGCCGGCGGAAGAAGATGCCCGCCTACCCTCGAAAGCCAACGAGCGGCCGACCCGACCCGAAGCCGCGGTCAAGGGCATCGCCCCGGCAAAACCCGCGCCGACGGCCGCCCCCGAACCCGCAGCCGCGCCGGCACCGGCCACCCCTGCGCCAAAGGGCCTGTTCGCCCGCATTCTGAGCTGGTTCGGCGCCGCCAAGCCGGAGGCTGCGCCCGCGCCCGCCGCAGCGGTGGAAGAGCCACCCAAACGCGAACCGCGACCCCGTAGTGAACGCAACGGCGAGGGCCGTCGCGGCAACGGCAACCGCGGCCGGCGCGGCGAGCGCGGAGACCGTGAAGCCGACACCCAGCCGCAAGGTGGGCGCGGTACGCGTGCCGAACGTCCCGAGCGCGCGGAAGGCGGTGACAAGCCTCAGCGTGCCAACGCGGAGCGTGCAGAACGTCCGGAACGCAGCGAGCGTCCCGAAGGCGGGCGCGGCCGCAGCCGCAACCAGCGCGGCAACCGCGCCGAGGAAGCCGGCGAGCGCACCGACAAGCAAGCAGATGAGCGCGCTACGGCCGACGAGGACCTGCTGAAAGTCGGCGCCGTCGCGGCCCCCGCGGTGGTCGCCAGCGAAGAAAGCGCAAGTGCCGAGGCTGCCGGTGGCGCTGTTGCCGAGAGCGCTGGCGAGGGCNNGCGGCCGCGGCCGTCGTTCGGGTGAGGCCCAGACCGCTGGCGCACTCGAGGCGGAAACCGGCCAGGCGAGCGACAACGCACGCGAGGAGCAGCCCGCCAGCTCGCCCACTGACGCCGCCGAGGTGACCGTTGCCGAGCCAGACGCTCAGCAGGCATCGGTCGCTGAGGGCGCAGCCGAGTTGCCGGTGGTCGCATCCGAGGCGGAGCCAGTGCAAGCCCGCATTGACACGCCTGCAGAGCAAGCGCTTGCGCCCATCCCGGTCGCGGTCGTCGCCGAACCCGCGCCTGCAGAGGCCGAGCCCGCGCCTGCGCCGGACATCGTCGAAGCGAACGAGATCGCGGCAACGGCCACCATGGCTGCCACCCCCGGTCGTGACCGAGGCCGAAGGGGCCGGCAGTGCAACCGAGCCGCTAAACGCGACCGAGGTCCTGACACCCGAAGTCGAGCGTTCAAGCGACGAAGTCACGGCGACCGAGTCCGCTCCGGCAGCCGTCACCGTCGATGCGGCCGCTACCGAGACTCCCTCTGCAGTGCAAGCCAAACCGGAACGGGCGCCAAGCGCACCGATCGCCCTGCCTGCTCAGGAAGGCGACAGCGGGCTGATCAAGATCGAGACTGATCCGAGCAAGGTCGCGCAGTTCGGCAGCGGTGCCGTGGAGCCACCCGTGCGGCTCGGTCGCAAACCGCGCCCTGCACCGGTGATCGTGGAAGAACCCCTGCAACAGGTCGAGACCCACAAGTAAGTCTGGCGTCT
>CZCA01002861.1_pt2 | contig 20329 bp, 17 predicted proteins | sample 591981 | NCBI WGS metagenome assembly CZCA01 (sample SAMEA3556810, study PRJEB10932) | anaerobic digester metagenome
ATACTAAAGTCCATTCAGGAGCAGAAGATCGTCACTGTGGACAAGACTGCGGATTATCTTCCCGACTATGGCCAGCCGGGACGCGAAGGGCTATGGCTACAGTAGGCTAGCCTCAAGACGCGTCACATGGAACGGGCGGGGCTGGCGGCATAGCTCGGAGCCAAGGAGTCAACGTCATTTTGACAAGAAATCTGGCTGTATGGCCTCCATATGGATTCCGCCGGCGGGCCGGGCTTGTGCCCGGCTTCTTCATTTAGTGCGCCATAAGGGGATAAGAAGTTGTGGCGGTTGTTTCTTCGGCCTAACGTTCAGTTTTGTTGCTAGGAGCGGATTTGTGCGATCCGGCATCTGCGACAAAAGGCTCTAGGTCTGAACGGAGGATTCTCCAATCCCGTCCTCGCTTGATGCCATGGAGACGGCCGTCTCGCATCATTTTCTGTATAGTTGTGGTCGAAACGGCTAGTACTTCCGCGGCTTTGTCTATCGTTACCGTCCTAGGTTTGGTTGAAACGGCTTTCCACTTTTTCTCGGTCATGATGACACCTCCACTACTTATAATAACATAAAGCCACTCGAAGGAGGTTATGGCCACCAGAATGGGAACAAAATGAATACCGCTCGACAATTCTATTATGGTAGGATGTTCTTGAAGTAGCCATTCATTGGCAGTTCCAATCTGGCGCGAGGAGGCACAAAATACCATGTTCAAGGCCAGGTATCTACCTTTACTGCTTTTAGCGCTCATATTCATAATGTCGATCTTTGTGTACAGGGTGCTCCCCGATAGAGTCCCAATGCACATGAACTGGAAGGGCGAGATTGACCGTTACGGGTCGAAGGCGGAAGGGGCCTTTTTCTTTCCCGTCGTTATACTCATTGTTCATCTGATAATGTCGTTGGTCTTCAGGGCCTACATAAACAGTATCGATGCGGACGCCCGTAGCGTTGCCGCGGATAGACTTGGCATCTTCAAAAGCCTTTTGATTCTGCTTTTTGCGGCCATGTATGCAGACTTCGTAATGGTCGCCTTGGGCAGGCCGTCCAGTATGTACGAGTTTCTTGGCATCCCTGTTGCACTGCTTTTCTATTACACAGGCGTTCTGATGAAGGATACGCCCAGAAATGGGATAATGGGGGTAAGGACGAAGTGGTCGATGGCGGATGATGAAGTATGGGTGAAGACTCACCACATGGCGTCGACGGTGTACCGTGTGAGCGCTCTGTTCCCACTGCTCTCCCTGGCATGGCCGAACCTCTTTTGGTTGTGGCTTGCGGTTCCATTGATCCTGGCTCCCACCGTGATGATATTTGCATCGAGGCGTTACTATATGGAGCTGGTCGGAAGGAAATGATCGAACAGTTGAAAAATGGCGGCGGAATCGCGGGAGCCTTGCGGGCTGCAGTTGACTCATGCCGGATTTGACCTGAAAACCAGGTAATTGCGAGAATCTTCATGAGAAGAGGACATCGGGTTGCAGGGATTGCGATTGCCATGTCCGCTATATTAACTATTTTGGCCGATGGCGCCATACAGCTGACCATAAACGGGCGGGCCCCTTGAGGCCGATAATGTCCCCAGAGTTGACAATGGCAAGGTGGTGGCGCTGTTGCAGAGGCGCTTGGGGATTTGCGGGCCCAAAACATCATCGCTTGAGCGGCATATCAGACTTTTGGAGGAAGCGATATCGCCATCTACTCCCAGGGAGGCCGTGGAGAAGTGGGCCGAGACGCGCAATTGGGCGCTCCAGTATGCGGTGATCTATCCTGAATTGGGTGAGGTCGCAAGATGTTTGGTGGTATTCGACTCTTCAACATCTACAGGGCCTACCATGGCCAGAATATCTGTTGCAAGAGACAAGAATCGAGCCAGGCTCTCGCGGCATATGTCGGAGGAGAGGTGGCATGTGGTAAAGACTTTCGTAAAGCCGGAGTCAGACTGCCAGTTGAAGCGATTGGTCAAGGACTTGATTGAGGAGAAGTAAGATCTTCATTTTCGACGATTAGCCATGAAATCAGCAGGAAGCAGGCATCATCTCGCTGCCTGCTTCCTGCGGGAAATACTCTTGCTTGTCATCAATGGGAGTTGCCGACCGAAAGCTCCTCGCCTAGCTTAGCTTTGAAGGCCTCAATATAGATTCCAACAGCCACTATAGACATGCCGCCTTCACTGGAAGGGTCAGGCGCCCCGCTGATTTCTATTCATCCACAACCAAAGCCTCGTAGAGCACGCGCCCTGTTGCGTTTGCCGGCTGTCTGAGCCCCATCAGCCTCGACATAGTTGGCGCTGCGTCGATGATCTGCACTGGCGAATCGATGACGACTCCCTGCTTCACACCGGCTCCGCTTATGAGCATGAATACATGCCGGGAAGATTCTTCGCCCGAGTCATGTTGCCCCCCAAGGCCGATTAGTTTTCCGGAAGTGTGGAAATGGTTGGGCGGCTCAGGCCAAATCATGAGAGATCCGAGGGACGGATGGGCTCCTTCTTTCTTCAGGTCATCTGCCGTGAAATAGCCGCCTACATACGGCTTTGAAGCCAATGTATCTATAAGGGCCTTGTACTGGGCGTCAGAGATCGCGTTTCTGAAATAGAACTGTACCGAAAGGCCGGCGCTTACCAGCACTATGTCCGTGTTCTTGCTGGCACGCCCGTTCTTGCCCAAGAACTCGCACTTGTAGCCGAGACTTTCCACGGTCTTTATGAGATCTTGGAGGCTCGATGGTCCCCAGTAGGGAGTCATGCCGTGGTCTGCTGTGAGGATGATCGCTGTCTCCTCGAATATTCCTAGTTTTTTGAGGGCGTCGATCAGGTTCCCCAGCCCCTCATCCATGTCGATCATGAGTTTGGTCATCTTTGCCTTCCACGAATCATAATCTCGTGCCACTGAAAACCCGTAGCCAGGCGAAGCGTTGTGCCCCGCAGCGTCGAGGTCATCGGCGTAGATCGCCATGAAGGTGGGCCTTTCGGCGGGGGTTATCATCTTTCCATTCATCCCGAACACAGGTTTCAAATTGAGAATCTTTTCCGCTTCTGCCACGCGCTTCAACCATCCCGCGCCAGGCTGGATATACAGATGGTAGGGATCGTCAGTATAGGTTCCCCGCTCCTGCAACATGAATTGCTGCACAGATGCGCACGGTAATCCGCTCTTCTCCACGACCTCGGCAATGGTCTCAGCGTCATTGTGACGGCCGGTCTCCTTAACGAGGTTTTCCACAGGGTCGTAGTAACGGTATGTATTCCCGTGCACAGCGGGCCATGTGCCAGTGACTATGCTCGTTTGCATGGGGTTGGTAATGCCGGGAATACCGTTTCGGGCATTGGTGAAGAGTGCTCCTCGCGAAGCAAGATAATTCAGGTTGGGAGTGCCCGGTTGGCCGGGTGAATTAGCCCATTCATAATACCTGTAAGCACAGGCATCCCAGTTGATATAGATGACGTACTTGGCCAGAGCGTTCTGACCAAGGGCATCTTGCCCGGCTGCGCTGTCTGCACCGGGCTTTCCGCTATTTGCCCAGGTTGTTGAGACCAGTGTCAATGCCAAAACAACAATGATAATGCTGCATAAAACTGTGCCGATTGTTGCCATCCCCTTTTTCATGCCATCCGGCGCTCATCGACGTATCCTTGTGGAAACGTGGGGGAGAGCGCCTTCCCTCCTTACTCTGCTAGAATTATGCTCTGCGCACAGAGGGTGCGCCAGGAATGCTCACTGTGCCCCGGACGGCTTTGGTCCGGCGGCTACTGGTCATCCGACATCTTCGAATACGCGACTCCAGTAGAATTTGTCGAACACGAGCCCGGCGAGGCCCAGTGCAATTCCCATATCGCCAAGCTGTGAAGGGACTAACCGCACGTTCTTGCGCGGGGTCAATACCATGCGATTTCGAACTACCGTTTCCACCTGTGATACAAACTGAGGTTCTTGGCCTATATCTCCCCCAAGCACCACCAGTTCCGGATCGAGCAGGTTCATCAGATTCACAATGCCGATTGCGGCGCAATCCACGATAGAATCGCTTTCGTTGTTTCGCCTCACCTCGTCAATGGCTGGGTATGTAAGCGTCACCAGACAGCCTCTGTTCCCACAAGAGCATTGCTTCCCATGGATGTCCACGGTCATGTGCCCAATCTCGCCAGCCTGCATTCGCGCGCCAGCGTAAGGTTTGCCTCCCAAGATCAGCCCTGCCCCCAGCCCGCCCTCGCAAACCATGACGTATACGAAATCGTCAGCGCTTCGGGCGAGGCCATACGAGCGTTCTCCCCACGCTGCGGCACGCACATCCCTTTCCACATAAGAAGGCAATGAGAACTCTTGCTGCAAGCGGGCCGCTAAAGGCAGCTCTTTCAGACGAAGGCGGGTCGACTTGATAACGGTGCCGGTCGTTGTGTCAACTATGCCAGGAATGGACACGCCTATCCCTGCCGCCTGTCCGCCAGACCGTGGCAGCCTGGCAAGGGTTTTCGCTACTATCTGAAAGATCTGGTGGTAGGTGTCTTCCGGACTTGTCAGGTCGAGCTTGTCCCTTGCAGTCCAGACTGGGTTGCCCGCTAGATCTATCACGCCGTAGAGCACGCGGGATACCTGAACATCGATTATGGCGGCACAGCTTGCTGAGGCGTCGAGGTCGAGCATAATGGGACGGCGTCCGCCGCTGCTGGCAGCAGTGCCCTTTTGCTCTCGCACAATGCCGGATTCCACCAGTTCTGCTACTATGCTAGACACCGTTGATGGGCTGAGCATGGTTAGCCTGGCAATGTCGGCACGCGACAGAGTCCCATATTTCCTAATGCAATCGATGACTACATCTCTATTGAGCTTCTTGGCGAGCGCGGAATCAGCAGTGCGTTTGAGTTTCATATGTGCTTACCTCTCAGCGTGTAGTCAGGTTGCGCTATCGAATTGGCACAAACGGCGCGAATGACGATTGCGCCAGTGGCGTGATTTTTAGAGTGGCGAATAAATTCGCCATGCAACTAAACGGCTTCGAATCAAATGCCTTTACATTATCATATGGTACGTTTAGTGACAATGCAAGATTAAGATGACGCCAGAGACAGATCTGGTCTGAACTGGCCATTTAACGTGAACTTGACAATCGTTGACTCTGCTGAGGCCAGGTGGTATATTAATAGTACATTGGCATGGCAGAAGCGCCAGTACATTCGACTCTCGCAGAAACTATCGGATTACGCTGGAGACGTACGACCCTGCATTCCCGCGATGGGAATCGGCCGGGAAAACTCCCGGTGACTCTACGACATCCATATGGGTGTTACAAGATCTAAAGGAGGGTGCAGTCATGTCTAACAAGAAGACAGGAACGATTGTCGCAACCGCCGCTTTGGCCGCGATCATGCTGCTGGCAAGCATAGGCGTTTCGGCGTCAGCGGCCGACATCTTCGCCGGATGGAGCGAGCCCATGCTCTGGGAGCATTCCGGTGGCGACACAGAGAGGATGCCATATTTGGCGGGCAACGATCTTTACTTTGCAAAGGATTACGACATCTACTGGTCGACCTTTGACGAAACCACAGGCAAGTGGTCCGAGCCGGAGCCGGTCCCGGGACCGATCAACACCGCAGCCAACGAAGCCTGTCCTTGCGTAGTTGGAAACGGAAAGGTCCTCTATTTTTCGCGTTATGACCCCATCACGGATTACGATTTCTATCGTTCAGAATGGGACGAGGAAAAAGCCGAATGGGGCGAGCCCGAGCTCATCGAAGAACTGAGCACCGACGGACAGGACTGGGCGATACACGTAAACGAAGATGAGACGATAGCGTATGTGATATCGAAGATACCTTACGACGAGGCAACCGTTGTGGGCGGCCGCGACATCTGGAAATCCGTCAAAGTCGACGGTGTGTGGCAGACCCCGGTCAACCTTGGAGAGCCGCTCAACAGCAAAGGTGAGGAATGGAGCATCTTCGTCGATTACATGGGCCGTTTTTGGATAGATGGCAACCGCGCGGACTCCCTCGGCAACTTCGATATATATGTAGCCGAGAACGAGAAAGCGACTCCGATCAATCTTGGCGCGCCAATCAACACTGACGTGGCGGAGCGCGAACCCACAATAAACGAGAAATTCTTCTTCTTCTCTGCCAACAAGAGAGAGGGAGGCCATGGTGGCTGGGATCTTTGGTACATGGTGAGGCTGCCATAGGACCTTCGTCCCCTAAGATCGCAGCGATCACAATGTCAATTGGTTAGGCTCGACGTGAAGGCAGCTTGAGGTTGGCATCGTAGCGCGAAGGCGGCGGCCTTGGAAATCGACCTAATACAGACATGGATTGTCAAGGAGGGCTATTGGGTGCATACCGTGGCTATCTGGGGAGCCGGCACCATGGGCCGGGTCCATGCAAAGCGTTATGCCATGACTGGCGAAGCTCAACTGAAATACATAATAGACAACGATCTTGAGAAAGCGACCCGGCTTGCACAACCTTTTGATGCCGTTGCAACGGTCGATCCAGGCCCCGCTGTTCGCGATCCGCAAGTGGACGTGATCGATGTCTGCCTTCCCACTTATCTTCACAGAGAATCAGTGGAGCTTGCCGCAGGCCATGGCAAGCACGTATTCTGCGAGAAACCTATAGCACTTACACTAGATGACGCAAATGCCATGATTTCAACGTGCAAGTCCAATGGCGTGAAACTCGGGATAGCGCATGTAGTCCGCTATTTCCCGGAATATGAAATGGCGCGCGACATGATAGCCTCTGGCAGGCTGGGGCGCGTGGGCGTTGTGCGGCTTTCCCGCACAGGTCCGTTCCCGGGTGGATGGAACGATTGGTACGCCGACCCCCAGCTTAGCAAGGGGCTTTTTGTAGATCTATCGATACATGATTTCGACTTTCTGAACTGGTGTTTTGGCCCTGTGGAACGAATCTGTGCGCGTAAGGTCGCAACGAGTAGGCCCCTGGAGTATGGCCTTGCAACTCTACGAATGGAATCGGGCGTCATCGCTCACGTAGAGGGCAGTTGGGCACATCCAAGGCCGTTTTCCTACAAGTTCGAGATATCTGGAAGCGAAGGCATGATAGAGTGCGACAGCGCAAAGACCAAGCCCCTAACGTTGCTCACTCTTGCACAGCCTTCCTCCGATTGCTCAAAGAATGAAAAGGCGAGAGAGGGAGGCCCCGAGGCGGGTTTGGGAGTTGCAACTTCCGAGAGTCCCCTGAGGGAGAGGGACCCGTATCTTCGAGAAATTCAGGATTTCCTGGCGTACGTTCGAGGCGAGCGGTTGCCCCGGGTTCTTCCTGAGGACGCTGTGGCGGCGTTAGAAGTCAGCCTGGCGGCGACCCGCTCGGCGGATCTGGGAGAGGCGGTGAAGGTAAGGTGACGGATGGTGCGGAGAAGAAGCTCCGCGTTGGAGTAATGAGCTTTGCGCACATGCATGCCTACAGCTATGCCCGGGCTGTCTGCTCATTGCCCGATGCCCAGCTGGTTGGGGTTGCGGACGATGACGAGGCGAGAGGCAAAGCAGCAGCCGAGCAATACGGCATTGACTATTTCAACGACATTGAGCAGCTGTTGGATTCGGGGGTTGACGCTGTCATCGTCTGTTCCGAAAATGCTCGCCACAGAGACCACGTGGTTGCTGCGGCGAGAGCAGGCGCGCATGTACTGTGTGAAAAGCCTATTGCTGCCGATGTCTGCGACGGGGCCGAGATGATTGAGGCCTGTAGAGCCGCAGGGGTTGTGCTGGCCACTGCCTTTCCCGTCCGTCACGTGCCTGCGGTTGCGCGAACGAAACAGCTTGTGGAGGAGGGGAAGATCGGTAAGGTGTTGGCCGTCAAGGCCACAAACCACGGGCGCATGCCGGGAGGGTGGTTCATCGAGCCTGACCTTTCGGGCGGGGGCGCTGTGATCGACCATACGGTTCACGTTGCGGATCTGCTTCGGTGGATCCTCAATGACGAGTTCAAGTCGGTTTATGCGGAGATAGACACCAGGTTCTACGATTTTGACATCGATGATTGCGGCACACTCTGTCTAGAGATGGAAAATGGCGTGTTTGCTACTTTGGACCCGAGCTGGTCGAGACCGCGAACCTATCCAACATGGGGCGATGTTACGATGGAGATCATCGGGACTGACGGGGTTATCTCGCTGAATGCATTCGCCCAATGCTTGGTCGAGGCCAGCGATTCTCAAGGAGCCGTTGTATACAGGGGGTGGGGCGACAATTCCGATCTTGCCCTCGTTGCGGACTTCGTCTCCGCGGCACGCGAGGGACGTAGGCCCGCTGCCGACGGCGTGGACGGCCTCAGGGCGTTGGAAGTTGCTCTGGCAGCATACGAGTCTTCCAGGCTCGGGGAGGTTGTCGCACTCGATAAGTTGGATTGCTAGACCGTGATTTGGGTATCAGTCAATTGAATTATGCGGCCGCGTCTGAGGCGCGGTCAGCAAATCCTAGGAGGCAAGAACCATGACCAAAAACATGAGCAGGTACGGTGCGTTGTTGCTCGCAGTCGTGCTTCTCGTAGGACTCTCCTGCAACGTAGCGGCGCAGAAGAAGGTCACGATCGTGCACTGGCAGCATCACTCTCCTGCGCGGCTCGAACTGGTCCAGACCTTCGCAGAGGAGTTCATGAAGCAGAACCCTAACGTCAAGATAGAGATCGAATCGGTACCTGAAAGCGACTACTTCCAGAAGCTTCTTCCGGCGCTTGCCGCAGGATCAGGTCCCGACACGTTCCAGATTCCCACAGGCCAGGTGCCAGCGTATGCCGCCTCAGGCGTCATTCAGCAGATTGACCCGAGAGTGGCCACCGCCCGGCAGATTGAGAACGATTTTATCGCGCCGGCAATCAAGAGGCTTAAGTATGATGGGAAATACTACGGTTTTCCCGTTGACACGCAGACGATAGTCTTGTTCTACAACCCGAAGCTCTTCAAAGAAGCTGGGCTTGACCCCGCAAGACCTCCGCAGACATGGGACGAGTTGATAAAGTATGCGCAGGCAATTCACAAGCGGGATGTCAAGGGCGTTACAACGCAAATGGGCGTTGCTACAGGCGGATATGGCCCCGTGTTGGTCTCTCTCATGATTCAAAATGGAGCTCCGCTTTGGGATAACAAGACGCAGCTCCCCGATTTCAACTCTCCACAAGCCATAGAAGCGCTGAAGTTTGCGACGGACATGGTGACTACGTACAAAGTTGAGGATCCCCAGTTTGGCCAGAGATACAATGCGTTCCGACAGGACAAGTTGGGAATGGTGTTCGGACACCCAGCCATGATAGGCAGTTTCAGGACCACGGCGCCCAATCTTGACTTTTTGGTGGCTGAGGTCCCTGCACCGAAGGCTGGCGGATCCCGCTCCACGCTGCTCACTTCGTGGGCTTATGTGGTGTCAAGCAAGGCGGAGTCGGAAATCTGCTCCAAGTGGGTGGCATACCTGACTTCGGCAGATGCGCAGAAACGTTGGACGTTGACCACTGGCGAGCTGCCTTCGAGGAGAGCTCTGCTCGACCTGCCGGAATACAAGAGCGACAAGCTGTTGGCTCCTTGTATGGAATCGATGAAGAAATCAGTGCCCGCGCCATGGACTACCAGGAGTCTCGATGATGAGCTGGTAAGGAAGGCCTATCAGATGGTGACGCTGAAGGGCGAGAGTCCTGCAGCTGCCCTGAAGTGGCTAACGCAAGAGGGCATAAAGGCTGAAAAGGAGCAACAGGAACTGGCAAAGCCATAGTAAGCTGCGGACCGGGATGTATTGCACAACTTCATCTCTATGTGGGACTGTCCCCACGTGGGTGAGAGCGCACATCCGGTTGTGATTCTGTAGAGGTTGTGGCACATGGAATTCGCGCAGATGTGCGGGGCCGGGTGTTGGCATCCTGGTCCCGCACATCTCGCATCCAGATGTCCGGTCCCAGCTCGGCTTGGATAAGGAGGTTGATGCGCCGTGAGCGCAGAGGCGACAACAATTCCACCACGAAACGGCAATGAGCGCAAGTACAAGTGGTATCGCTTTCAAAAGGCCAGCGCCCCGTATATCTTCATACTGCCTGGGGTAGTGTTTTACCTCATGGTCACGATTGTGCCGATGATAACGGGGTTCTGGATGAGTTTCCACAATTGGAACATTATCCGTCCGACACAGCCTTGGGTGGGTCTTGCCAATTACCGCAAACTCTTTGCAGACCCGCTGTTTTGGACGGCCATGAAGAACACGCTTACATATTCGATAGGCGTGGTTCCCTTGCAGATGATCCTGGCGCTGCTTGTTGCGCTCCTGTTAAACACCGGGATTAAGGGGAAGAAGTTTTTCAGGCTTCTGTACTATCTGCCTGTGATTACTCCGCTATCGATTGCGGCGGTTATCTGGACCTGGATATACCATCCCAATCTCGGCATATTCAACCAGATAGTCAAGTTTATCGGGCTGGCGCCCCAGGATTGGTTGGGCGATCCGGCCTGGGCGATGTTCTCGGTGATTCTCGTCGCCATATGGTCGGGAATCGGGTATCGCATGGTTGTGTACCTCGCGGCCTTGCAGGGCATACCTCGGAGTTACTACGAGGCAGCAGAGATAGACGGGGCAGGGAATTGGGACGCTTTCAGATACATCACGCTTCCGTTGCTCAAGCCCACTACCCTGTATATCTTGGTCACAAGCGTAATCAGTTCGTTCCAGGTGTTCGGACTTGTGAACGTGCTGACCGGAGGCGGCCCGCTTGATGCGACGCAAGTTGTTGTGTCGTACATATTCAAGAGGGCTTTTGGTGACCTTCAATTCGGACTTGCGGCGGCGATGTCGTTTGTTCTGTTCGGAATAATCCTCGTAATCACGCTGATACAGTGGAAGTTTCTTGGAAAGGAGGTCACGTACGAATGAGCGCAAATGTCAACAGCAGCACCCTCGATTCCGCCTTGCGTAACCAGAAGAATCAAGGCCCGGCAAAGGCATCGAAGTGGGGGAAGATTATCGGAAAAGTGCTCGCGTATATCGTCGTGACCTTGGGCGCCATCATGATGGCTCTGCCCTTTGTGTGGCTCATATTGTCGTCCTTTAAGACTTTGGAGGAGATATCGCTCTTTCCTCCGACGTTCTTTCCGAAGAACCCTACTTTGTCGAATTTCCGAGAGGTTTTCGAGAGGATACCGTTTGCCCGTTACTACATGAACAGCATCATCACGTCGGTGATACCCACGGTTGTCACGGTGATAACCTGTTCCATGGCGGGCTTCGGGTTCGCGAAGTACAAGTTTGCCGGAAGGGACGTGTTGTTCTGGGTCATACTCGCTACCATGATGGTTCCTTTTCCAGCCACGATAGTGCCGCTTTACGTGATGATGGCCAAAGCCGGGCTGGTAAACACATACGCGGGTCTGATCATAGTGGGTCTTTCGAGTGCGTCGGGGATATTCATGATGAGACAGTTCATGATGACAATACCTGACGAGCTTCTCGATGCTGCGCGCATCGACGGCGCCAGCGAGTTTCGAATCTTCAACCAGATCGTGATTCCGCTAGTAAAGCCTGCTTTGGCTACTCAGACCCTTTTCACGTTTACGGGGCATTGGGGGGCCTATATATGGCCGCTCATATGCGTGAACTCGGATAAACTGCGTACGTTGCCGCTGGCGATCCCCTATTTTTCGGGGCAGTACTTCAGTTATCAGAACTTGATCAATGCGGCGTCACTCATGGCAATTGCGCCTGTGTTGATCCTTTTCCTGTTCACGCAACGCTACTTCGTGGAGGGCATAACGATAACAGGAATGAAGGGCTAGAAGGCGAGTTTCAGGTTATGAGAAAGCAGGGCGCCCGGTACGTTCTTCCAGGGCCAACTCGCAACGGCCCCGGTTGGCGCCTTGCCCGAACATCGCATGACGCTATGATGAGGGGGGTATTACTAATGATCCGGGTTTTTGCAGGCAGAGTGCGCCCGCAAGGGCGGCGACCTGTAAGGTCGGCAACGGTCGTGGCTGCGCTGGTCCTCTGCCTGATGATAATGGCATTCGGACCCACTGACCACGGGGCGAATGCCGGAGTGCTTACATGGCTCTGCCCCGGCTCATGTTCTGCCGGGGAGAACTTGGCCGCACGAAATGTCATATTGTTCATCGGAGACGGGATGGGACCTGGGCAGATCGAGGCTGCCCGCGATGTGAGTCCGTTCATGTTGTCTATGGATTTTATGCCCGTGATGACAAGGATAACTACAAACTCGTGGGGAGACAACCTTACTGACTCAGCCGCGAGTTCGACCGCTCTTGCCACCGGGCACAAGACGGTCAATCGGTCGCTCGGCGTGCTCCCTGATGGAACGCCAGTGCCCAACATAGTGGAAGCTGCCAAGGAGAGTGGGCGATACACCGGATTGGTCAGCACCTGTTCGATAACGGACGCAACTCCTGCGGGGTTTTCGGTCCATGTTGCCGATCGCGGAAGCGGGCGTGAGATAGCTGCGGCAATGTTGGAGACCGGTCTAGATCTGATAGTCGGGGGAGGAGCTTCTTACTTTCTGCCGACGCTCTTTGAAAAGACTCCTCCGCCCATAGAGGTGGCGCGCAGCAAGGGATATACCGTAGTCCAGAACAAGGAGGATTTCCTCAACGCATCGTCGGTTCCGCTTTTAGGGCTGTTTTCCATGACCCATATGGATTACGACGTTCAGAGAAATCCTGATGAGCAGCCCAGTCTTGCCGAGATGACTGCCAAGGCCATAGAACTCCTTTCATCAACAGAAGGTGAAGGGTTCTTCCTCATGATAGAGGGAGGCAGGATAGACCATGCCTGCCACAACAATGATGCCGAGATGCTCATCAGCGAGATGCTGGCTTTCGACAAGGCGGTCTCAGTTGGGCTGGAGTATGCGTCTGGACGCGACGACACCCTGGTCATAGTGACGGCCGACCATGAAACAGGGGGAGTCGATGTCTCCAGCGGAGAGATACAGTTCAGCACCGATGGGCACACCACGGAACCAGTATTTCTGTTTGCGCAGGGCAAGTGTTCTGAACTGTTTGCATCTGCGTCTGACAATACTGATGTGGCGAAGCTAATGGCCATGGCCATGCAGGTCAACTTGGGAGAGGTGTACACGGTGGAAGAGGGACTAGCCGGGGCCACCGAAAAAGAAGCGCCCATAGAAGAAGATGGGACTAACGGTGCCGTCTCTGGCGCCAAAGAACAATCGCGTGCATCGGTCGGCCTTCGTGAGCGCCCAAGGCTTGAAGTGAAACCCGCACACCGAGTCAATGTTATGACATACAACATACATAGTGGGTTTGGAGCAGATCTCGTGCTCGACCTCGATAGAATTGCTGACCTCATTTCGGAGCAGAAGGTTGATATCGCAGGCATGTGCGAGGTCGACTGCAAAACGGGAAGATCGGGCGGGGTAGACCAAGCCGCATACATCGCCTCAAGGCTCGGATACGAGCACGTGTACGGCCGCACCATCTATTATGGCGGTGGACAGTTCGGCAACGCGCTAATCTCACGTTACCCTATCCGTTCATGGTGCAATCACCAGCTTCCTAACCCGGCAGGGAACGAGCCTAGGGCGGTCCTTGAAGCTCAGGTCGATGTGGACGGAACAATTCTCAACGTTTTCGTCACGCACCTGGATGTGAAGGATGAGACGGGCCGTCGTGCGCAGGTTGGCGCCTTGCTTGACATCGCGTCCAAAGCGGTGGGGCCGAGCGTGATAATGGGAGATTTCAACGCGTCTCCCTACGCAGATGAAATATCTTTGGCGTTGCACGAGTTCAACGACACTATGCCTACGTACAGGGTCCTTGTGAACAGCGATGAGCTGGTCAAGGAGGGACTGTTCGCCAGGGATTACCTAAAGGGAGGATATACATACGACGCTTATAGCCCCGCGCGGCGCATCGACTACATATTTACTTCCTTTGACATCGGCATAGTGGATGAACCGGGAGCGGCCAGAGTTCCGCAGACCCTCGCATCCGATCATCTGCCATACATTGCCACCATAGAAGTGCCCAGTGCCGACTGGTCCGGGCAGAACGATATGACGGATGCGGCTCGGACTCCGCTGGTTACGGTTTTTACGGGCCGGGCAAATGAAGAGTGGTATGAAGACATGCGATGGGATTGGCAGGACCACATAAACGCCATATTCGACGTGGTAGAAGAGGCGGGATACGAGTGTGTCGAGGTTGCTGAGGACAACATCGAAGTCCTTTGGCAGGTGGCGCAAGTGCGCCCCACGACACTCATACTGTCCAATGCGAGGCGGATGTCGGACGCCCAGTTGCAGGCAGTTCGGGATTTTGTGGCGGCAGGTGGAAGAGTGCTGGCAACCGGACAGACCTCTCTTAAATCTGTAGATGAGAAGGCGTCTGGCGCCCACGGTTTCTACCTCGCTGATCTGTTTGGCGTTTCGTTCGTAGGGTGGCAGGGGGTTGCTCCCTTGCACAGCATCATCATGCCGACAAGTGACGGAGGCGTACTCGAGTCGCCAATAGAGGTTGCCGATTCTCGCGCGATCATAGTAAGGCGCCTTCCAGGCACTTGCGAATTGGGCACATGGGCAGATGACGATGGCAGTCCTACCCATGCTGATGAATACAACTCCGCTGTGGTGTTGTCGGGGCGCGTGATTTATGTAGGCTGTGATATTTTCGCGCCCGAAATGCTTTCAGATGATGTGAGATCATTTGTGACAGACGCATTGGATGCACTTTTCCAGCTCTAACTCGTGCTGTTGCTGTACGGACCATCAGTGCAAGAGCTTTCGGAAATTGTGCAACACAACATGAAGGGTTGGGGACGGCGCAGGGCGCCGAGGAACAGGGGGAATGTGCATGCCCCAGATGCAAAACAGCAGAATCCGCATTGAAGTAGATGGAAAGACCGGAGAAGTCAGAAGCATATTCAATATCGTATCTCGTGACGAGTTGGTGAAGTGGCCTGAGGCCGTGCACGGCGCTCCCCTTCGGATCGTATGCCGCGATTTGCAAGGGCACAGGCGTGTATTTGCTCCAGGGCCCGCGTCAATTGCCACTGCAACAAAGTTTAACGGTGTGGGCAAGTTGGCCTTGAACGTGGAGCATCGAACGGTGGTGGCCAGCGGTGAGGCCATAACGCCGTGTATTGGATCTGGTGGCGAGGAGGATGACGTGTCGGGTCTCCTCGGGTGCGGTAGAGGCGAAGACGAGATCGAGATTGCGTGTTCGTGGAGCGTTGAACTGGATGAAGAGAATCCGGAGATTTCGAAGTGGGCATTGTCCGTTGATAACCGCTCACAAGATTACGAGGTCATAGAGGTTCTCTTTCCGTATGTCCGCGGAATCCAGGTAGGCGTAGCACCGGAGGACAGCATCCTCATTTTCCCGCACCATGCTGGCGAGAAGATTGAGAACCCGGCAAGTCGGCTTGCATCCGATAGATATATGAAGTTTTGGCGAGCAGAGAGCCGTATTGAGCCCGACGGGACTTATTCCCGAGAGATCAACTACTGTGGACTTGCGTCAATGATGTGGATGGATTGTTACGATCGGAATGGTTCGGGCGGACTATACATGGCCTCATACGACAGTGACTTCATACTGACCGGGATCAGGAGCGAGACCGGGGGGCCAGATGATCCCTGGTGTGGATTTGGGTTCAGAAAATACGTGCCCATTGGGCCGGGAGAGGTGTGGAGCTCGCACCCATACGTTCTTGGGGTTCATTCAGGCGATTGGCACTGGGCTTCTGAGCAATACAGATCATGGGCTGAGGAGCATTTGACTGTGACTCGTGTCCCCGACGACTTGGCGCGCGAGTCGGCAATCTGTCCACGCTACGATTTCAAGAACGGCCAGACCGTGAGGAACAGATTTGTTGACATTCCGGAGATGTATGGGACTGCTCACCGTGAGCATATCAACCATTTTCTCATATCCGGCTGGAACAGGCAGGGGTTTGACACCGATTATCCGGAGTTCATCCCCGACATGGAGCTGGGCAGTTCGTGGCAGCTGAGAGAGGGCTGCAGGCACGTGAGGAGCGAGGGCGGATTCACCACCTTCTACATCAACGTTCGCCTTTTCGATACTGAGTCCAAGTTCTTCGATTCCCTGGGAAGAGCGTGGGCCGCAAAGGGATTGAGCGGCGAGATCACCCATGAGATGTATGGGCCTCGGACATTTGCAGTCCTTTGTCCCGGCTGTGGCGACTGGCAGGATTGGGCGGTCGACACTGCATCGTGGATGGTCGACGCCTTCGGGGCAAGAGGCATCTACCTCGATCAACTGGGGTCGGCTACTCCGTTGCCATGCTACGATTCGGGCCACGAGCACGTGAAGGTGGGGAATCGCGGGGAACGGCCGCATCATGGCCTCTATAACCACGGGTACGTGAAGATGATAGAAAGGATCAAGGAGAGATGCCGCCTGATAGATCCATCATCCTTTCTGATGATTGAGAATTGCGGCGATGTTTATAGCCAGTACCTATATGCAAACCTGACCTGGAATGGCGAGGAATACGATGAGTTCTTCAACATGTACAAGTACACGTTCCCCGAGTTTATCCAGGTAAACATGGTAAATCCCAGACGGATCGACGACCGCGACCTTCGTTATGCCTGGTTCTTCCGGGACTTGGCCCGGGCATTCGTGCTTGGGTCGGTATTCTGGATGGAGCTTGGAGACCGTTTCGGGCCCGGAAACGAAGAATTGCGCGAAGAAGCTCTGGAGGCGCTGCGCCTGCGACAACAGGCTGCCCCCTACATTGCTCGTGGTACTTATAGGGACGACTTGGGGCTGGCCTTTATCGGCGAATGCGACACTGCGCCAGATCCGGCGCCGAGGATTTGGTGGGATGACGAGGACGGTTCCGAGGGTCTGGAAGGCAGTTTTGGGCATAGCTGCGATTGGACGTGCTTGCCATTTAGTGATCTTATATCGGTCACTGCCAGTCGCTGGACTCTGGCCGGGGGAGGAGTCCTTATCCTCATGTCTAACCCGCAGAGGTTGAAGGGGAAGCGTGTCTGGGTGGAAGACGGGTGCGGAGGGGGCGCGATTTCGGGAAGCAGGCGCCATGCAATCCAGTACGAGCTCGGAGGTGTGCGATCCGACCTGGAGGTTGTCATCGATGATAGGGGAGGAGTCACTCTGGAGGTCCCCGAGTCGAGGCTTTCGTTTATTGCAGTGCTTCCCAAAGAGATGGTCATAGGAGGACGATAGGCTTTGAATGCCGGAGAACGCCGCGAGGGAAGCGGCCCTGTTGATATGCATATTCACACGAATGCGTCTGATGGGCAGCCTACAGCGGATGAAGTGTTGAAGCAGGCTAAGGCGAAGGGGCTTTCTATGGTGGCCATAACTGATCACTATGACCCTTTCGCGGCGAAATACGGGGCCCAATCAGGAAATGTGTTCGATGACAAAAGCCTGGCGGAGCAGCTCAAGTGGAGAGACGGGCTTGCCGGGGAGGATGATATCGAGGTCTTCATCGGGATTGAGCGGGGGCCCATTCCGGTGGGAACCGCATCCCTGCCGATGCAGCCCGATTTCGTGATCGGAAGCGTGCACTATGTTACATCAAAGATCCCCGTTGAGCGTGGAAGGCTCTACGATGAGAGATACTGGCGCGCCTACATGGATGAGGTGCTGAGGGTAGCTTCAGATCCCGAAGTGGACGTAATAGGACACATGGCAGGCTACCTGCCCATGGGGCAGATGTTGCTTCCCGGGTCCACCTTTGAGGAGAGGCGGCAGATGGAGCGCGAGATCGATGCCAGGTTCTTCTCGCGCGAGTGGTATGAAGACGTCTTCAGGGCGGCCCTAGCCAACAAGACGGCAATCGAGCTGCATTGTGCGACTTGCACCCCCAGGATCGATATGGTCGAGTTGGGGCTGAAGATGGGGATAAAGTTCTCTGTGGGCAGCGATGCCCATAATGTTGAAAGAGTCGGCAAAGTGGCGTGGGCATATGATACTCTTCAGTCTGTCGGCGGTGGACGGCACAATCTGTGGTGTCCGCTTCCTCAGACAAGAGTCGGTGCGCGCCCAGTCCGTTAGGGGGTAGTCTAGGTGTTCGAGTATTTTGACGTCGTCCGATCTTTGCTGGACGAGGTTGAGCGGGCTGAGGCTGAGAATATGGAGGAGGCAGCCACGCTCATCGCGGAAGCTATTGCAGATGGGCGGGTGCTCCATTATTTCGCGGCCGGCCATTCTCACATGCTCGGAGAGGAGCTGTTTTACAGGGCAGGGGGACTTGTGCCTGTGAACGCCATCGTCGAGCCCGCGCTCATGGTTACTTTCGGCGCCGGCAAGAGCTCCCACATGGAGCGGCTTACAGGGCTTGCCAGGATCATACTTGATGATGCAGGAGTAGGCAGCGGAGACGTCATGATCGTTGCATCCAATTCCGGAGTAAACCCTGTGCCGGTGGAAATGGCGGCCGAGGCCAAGTCCGACGGCGTAAAGGTGATAGGCTTGACGTCTGTCGAGGGTTCTCGGACCACTCCGGTCAGAAACAGCGTTGGCAAGCGACTTTATGAGATCGCCGACATCGTAATCGATACGCACGTGCCATGGGGCGATGCGGCTATAGAGGTGGAAGGGGTTTCGCAGAAGACCGGACCTGTTTCGACGGTGATAGGGGCGGCGATACTCAACACTGTTGTAGTGCGGGTCATCGAGAGACTCGTGGAACGCGGAATCGACCCGCCTATCTTCATGAGCTCTAACGTACCAGGCGGATTGGAACATAACGAGGTATTGCTTAAACAGTATAGATCCAAGATCAAATCGTTTTGATAGGCGGAAGGCTAGCCACTGTTGGACGCTGGTTACTGGGCTGCGAAGCCCTTCATTGACCAAAGGTTGGGAGGACTGATTGGAATGCTCGGTTTGGGCGCGAAGTACCTTGATGAACTGCGAAAGCTGATAGACAGGATTGAGAAGACACAGTCAGAAAACATTGCTGAAGCTGCAGACGCTATTGTAGACTCCGTGAGTCAGGGTGGAGCTGTTCACGTCTTGGACACGGGCCACATGCTTATGAACGAGTTGTTTGGCCGGGCGGGCGGGCTGATGATGCCGAGACCTGTTAACATCAAGATGGAAGTGGACAACCCCGGCCCCGCAAGGCCTGGTAAGACCAAGGAAATGGTCTATCTCGACGAGATACCCGGGTTACCGGAATTCATCCTCGACAGAAGCGATATCTATCCTGGCGATGTCCTTATCATAGGGTCTGTATCCGGGAAGAACGCGCTCCCCGTAGGCCTGGCGCTTCTTGCAAGGGAGAGGGGCATAAAGGTTATTGCGCTTACATCCGTAGCCTATTCGTCGTCGCTCGAGGCGCAGCATCCGTCCGGCAAACACTTGTTTGAAGCAGCAGACATCGTCCTCGACAACTGCGGCGTCATAGGAGATGCCATCCTTGAAGTAGAGGGCCTTGACACCAAGGCGATTCCGACATCGGGCATTGCAGCGGCCTGCTTGATGTGGACGCTCGAGGCAGAAATCATCGATAGGATGCTCAAACGGGGCTTGACGCCCCAGGTGTGGAAGAGCAACCATCTTCCTGGAGCGGGGGAGTTCAACAGAAAGGCCCTTGCAGAAACGGAGCGGGTGGGGTACTGACAGAGGAGCGAAGAAGAGGCGAAGCCCCGATTCGATCAGCGAATCAGACGGAGCAGCGCGCCGAATATCCAGGAGAGCGCGGACAGGCCGAGACTGATCACTAGCATCGATGCGATGGGGGCTATTACGGTTTCTGTCATGAAATCCCCTGGCAGATGTCCAAACCAGGAGAAGGCTTTTGGGTGGCGTACGAGGATGAATCCGATGACCGTCATCATGCCGCCTATCTGAAATAGAATTGCTCCAATGCGCTGAGCCAAAAAGATCACTCCTCAAGCTTTGTTTTTCAGACACGATCCAGAGGGCAAGCATCCGCCTTGCCCTCTGGATCAAGCTCATGCATATGGATAAGGATGCACCTGTTTTAGCATGTAAAGGATTCCGATGGTGCCCGGACCGCAGTGGCTTCCTATCACAGAGCCTGCCGGCGTTTCAAGTATCTCGCGCATCTCGGGCATGATGCGCCGAATTCTATCCGCCATGTACAGGGCATCTTCGTGAACCCCAGTATGAGTCAGAAAAACCCGGACAGGTTCGACGAGCCCGCGCTCGACATCTTGGGCGAATCGTGTGAGTTGCCAGTCGAGAAGCTTGGTCCTGCTTCCACGTATCTTTGCCGCCACCCTCATGCCTCCGTCAACTACTTCAATTATGGGCCTTACCTTGAGAACTGATGTAAGCAACGTCTGGATCTGATCTTCGGCACCCTTGGACATCAAGGTTTTGGATTTATGGATCATAGTTTTTGCTTG